>Ga0228649_1000006_pt1 | contig 84156 bp, 56 predicted proteins | sample 61DmetaG_FD_190074 | JGI IMG/M metagenome (GOLD analysis project Ga0228649, IMG submission 190074) | Seawater microbial communities from Monterey Bay, California, United States - 61D | ecosystem: Environmental > Aquatic > Marine > Coastal | place: USA: California | collected 2016-10-31 | reverse complement strand
TTGGCCGCTTCCTTGGCCGCCTTCGCCCTCGCCATTTCTAGTTCCTTCGCCGCCTTGGCCGCTTCCTTGGCCGCCTTCTCCTCCTCGCGGCGTCGCGCCTTCTCCGCCTTGGCCGCCTCCTTCGCCTCCTTCGCCGCCTGCGCCGCCTGCGCCTTGGCGAGCTTCTCCGCCTCCTTCGCCGCGTCCACCTTGCGCTTCTTACTCGTCGTCGTCGTCGTCGCGTTCGGACCGAAATTTGAATTCGTCAAGTCGATTGTCGCTACCGCGCGCGTCGGCGACTTAGACGCGCGCGTCGGCGACGGCATCGCGTGCGCGTTGGTCGTGTCCACAATTCCCGAACGATCGCGCGACGGCGAAGACATCGATCGCGGTGCGATGTGAAGTGTGAGTTTGAATTCTTGGACACTTCGAGCGACAGCTGAGAACGCGCGGGCCGAGTCGCGGCGCGAATCAAAGCACAGCTGGAGTAAAAAATGGTGCGTGATTTACAAGACACGATCACTGGTCGTATGCAGACGTCAATGCTTTATATTTGCCGCCGGCGCGGATGAGCTCGGCGTGAGTGCCGCTCTCGGCGACGACGCCGCCGGCGTTGTCGACATTTTCGAGCAGGAAAATCTTGTCGGCGTTTCGAATCGTCGACAGGCGATGGGCGATGACGATTGTCGAGCGCTTGCTGCCGTCGGCGAGTAAACCGTCAAGAGCGGCTTGAACGAGACGTTCTGACTCGTTATCGAGCGCCGAGGTAGCTTCGTCGAGGAGTAAGATGCGGGGATCGTTGACGATGGCACGCGCGATGGAGATGCGCTGCTTTTGGCCCCCAGAGACACGGCCACCACCGATGCCGACGTCGGAATCGTAACCGTCGGGCATGCGAACGATGAATTCGTGTGCATTGGCTGTTTTCGCCGCAGCGATGACTTGGTCGCGAGTTGCGATGCCGCCGGGCATGCCCGCCGCGATGTTATCGTGCACGCTTCCTGAAAAGAGCGTCGGTTCTTGCTCGACTAAACCCACATTGCTTCTGAACCACATCAAGTCTAGCTCAGAGAGATCGACGCCATCGATGTAAATCTTACCCGCTGACCCCGCGCCTTCGATCGCAATCTTGAAATCGTTACCGTTATCGTCGTCTGTGATTCGTTGACTGACGCGAACGATTTCATAAAACCGTTCGAGGAGTTGAATCGCCGTCGACTTACCGCTTCCTGATTGCCCGATCAGCGCCACAGTCTGCCCCGGATTCACTTGGAGGTCCAATCCCCCAAGAACTGGCGCATCACGAGTTGGGTAGCTAAAGAACACGCCCTTGAACTCGATCTTTCCCTTCAAGTTGTCGATGACTTTGCCAAACTTCTTCTCGTCAGTGTCGCTCGACGAAGTCGGGACTTGGCGAGCGGTCTCCTCAATGCTGGAGACTTGAATGAACGGTTGCGCGTTCACCGGCGGCACGCGATCGATCATCTTGAAAATACGCCCGGCCGATGCCGTGCCATCGCGATTATCGCCGGCAAAAGTAGCCGCTTGCCCCGCGCCTGCAGCGCAGAAGCCCAGCGCCCAAAGCGACTTCATGAAATCCATGAAAGTGAGCTCTCCTTTGCCGATCAACTGCCCACCCCACCAAAAGGCGAACCCGTAGAAGCCCATCGTCAAAGCTTGCGCGAGGCCAAACGAACCACCAGTGCGCAAAGCCTTGCGTCGCTCTTCCGCCGTCGTCGTCGATATAGCTGCATCGTAATTCTCCGCCATTTTATCCTCAAGACCGAAGGCGTGTACGTCTTTAATCATCGTCACCGTCTCGGACACCCGAGCGGAACCTTCGGCGACGGTTTCGTCCAGCGACGTGCTATCAGCAAGATTTTTCATATTCAGCATTTCACCGATACTCAAAACGGGAACGCATGCAAGCAGCACGAGACCGTACTTCCACGACGCTGTGAGGCTCACAGTGAGACCAAACGTAAGCGCGGCGGCGGCTTGAATCACGCTTCCAAAACTTTGACCCGTCATAGTGCGAACTTTTGTCGTGTCGGCTTGGAGAAGTGTCGTCAACGCGCCAACGGTGTTCTCCTTCTCGTCAAAGAAGGCAACATCTTGGCGCATGATTGATCTGAATAAGTGAATGCGTAAACGCGTCGTGAGACGCTCGCCGATGTTACCAAAAATACCCCCTTGCGTTCCCATTACCAAAAACGCTCCGACGGCGACGGCACCCATCGCACCCGAAAGAACAGCGGATCTTTCTCGCATGTAAGTAATGTCATCCATGTAAAAGACAGTCAACAGCTCGGCGAAGACGAAGGCGACGGATGGCATGACGCAGCCATTCGCGATGGCGAAGAACATGCCAGTGATGAGCAAAGGAACGTCCTCCTTGCTGTACTTCCACACGCGCGCCGCGCTCACTTTGTACACCTCGGTCGGCTTATTTTCCGTAACTTGAACGTCTTTCTTTGTGAATTCTTCGCCGAATTCGCTCGTTTCGCGACGCACTGACTGAAAGGAGGAGAGTGACGCAGATCGCTTGACGCGCTTAGAGCCATCATCCTTGGTCAACCCAACCAGGTTTCTGTACATGCCCTTTGAGCCGAGCGCCATGAGCTCGTCGTGCGTGCCCTGTTCGAGAACAATTGAGCCATGTGCACCACCACCACCACCCGCCAACCCAGCGGCGGCATCCTTGCTGCCAAGCACGACGATCTTGTTGGCGTCACGAACTGTTGTCAATCTGTGTGCGATGACGATGGTAGTGCGTTGCCCACCAGCGACAGAGTGCACTAATCCATCGAGAGCGTCTTGCACAAGCATCTCATTTTCGGTGTCGAGCGCTGAAGTCGCCTCGTCGAGAATCAATATTGCCGGGTTGCGCAGCGCGGCGCGGGCGATGGCGATGCGTTGCTTTTGTCCTCCAGATAGTTTGGAGTTCTTCCCACCGACCATGGTATTGTATCCATTCGGAAACGACATGATGAATTCATGCGCGCACGCTGCTTCGGCGGCAGCGACGATTTCGTCCATAGAAGCTTTCGAACCACCTATCGCTTGAGGGCGTCCGGCGGCGATGTTGTCGGCGATAGATGCCTCAAAGAGAAGTGGTTCCTGAGAGACGATGCCAATATTCGCGCGTAATTTATCGATGCGAATATTTCGCAAGTCGACACCATCAAGAAAGATGGTACCGCTCATCGGGTCGTAAAAGCGTTCGACGAGCTTCGTAATCGTGCTCTTACCGCATCCTGAAGCGCCGACGAGCGCAACCACTGCACCTCCCTCGATGGTGAGATTGAGACCGCTGAACACTGGTCGCTGTGGCGAGTACTCAAAGTCAACGTCTTTGAAGACTATTTCACCACGCATGGGCGTGATTGGATCGACGCCTGTAGGTTTACGCGTGTCTATTCCGTTTTCAGGTTTGCGATCGATGACGCCGTAGATTTTAAACGCGGCCATCCTTGCTTTCGCTAGAGCCTCGATCGCAGGACCAGCCTGTCCCAGGGCGAAGCCACCGAACAAGATTGAAAAGAAGACCATCACAATGGTACCGCCCGTCAGGCATGGCGATGCGGCCGAGTCAAGAACGCCTCCGAACGTCGTCGACAGTCGATAACCGCAACCGCAGTTTGGTGATGTTGTCAGGAGCGCCATACTGTAATCCAATCCGCACGCACATTGTAATAGTGCTTCGCCGGTGTAGTTTTTCGTTGGTTCATTCGTGTAAACACACATTTGACGCGCGAACGTCGCGTGCGCGCCCCACGTCGCGTCGGTGACATCGGTCAAACCGGCAGGCGGTGGGTAGCTCGCGATGGCGTCCACCTTACTATCGGCGATGAGCTTGGCACCGTACCACAAACCTAAGGCATACATGATGAACATCGAAGCAAAGAGCCCCCCACCCGCGAAAGACGCTTTCCAAATTTGCTTTGCGCCGTGTCGCTGCGCCTTGCCTAAATTTGCCTTGAAGCGATTCGTCGCGACGTTTTGATAATTCAACGCGTTCGTCACGCGAATGGCTCCGATGGTCTCCGTCGCCACGGCTGCAGCACTTTCGTACTCCACGTTCCCTTTCTGCATATCCTGGATCGATTTAATCAGAAAAAACGTCGCGAAACCGAGAAGAGGAACGGTGGCGAGAATCACGCCGGATAATTCGGCATTGAAGTAAAATCCGACGCCAAAGCCACCAGCCATACTGAAGCCACTCTGAATGAGCTCCGCAAATTTCTTCGACATTCCCGTTTGAAAGTCGTTCACGGTTGCCCCCGTGAGAGTCGCGATTTCCCCGGCCTTTTTGCTTTCAAAAAAGTTGATATCCTGCGCCAACATCGCTCGCACGAACGCGCTTCGCATATTTCTCGCCGCGCGCGCCGCCCCCCACGACGTGAACCAGTACCCGAGCGTCAAGCTCACTCCAAGAGACACCGCCACGATTTCCATCGCGATCACCGCGTTGTTAATCTTCGATCCCACGTCCCCCACCGCCGTCGAATCGAGCATGTTCCCGAACGCCACGTTGACGGCCGGGAAAAGCGCTCCGCCCAGCGCCGAGAACAACGCCCCGGCCGCGAGCAGCGCCATGTCCACCGGCTCGTAAAATCGAAACATCGTCGACAGCGGCACCATCTCCGTCTTCACGTCGCGCGCTTCCGCGTCATCCGGCGTCGCGTCGTCCGACTTCGTGTCGTGTTTTCCCATCACGTCCCCGTCGACGTCACGCGTCGTTCGCGTCGTTTCTCTTCGCGTCGCCTCCGTCGCGCGCGTCGACGTCGACGGCGATTCGAGCGCGCGCGCGATTCCTCTCGAGCGGTCGCGCGAGGTCGCGGCCGTCGTCGCGGCGCCGCGTCGCGTCGTGCGGCGCGCGTCTCCAGGCCGTGCCAGGTGTCGACTTTCGGCCGCGCGGTTTCTCTCGGGTGACTTTTGGAGTCGCGCGATTGGCGCGAGATAACGACGCGCGCGCGCGCGCGACGGCGGCGTCGCGAGGGCGCGGACGCGCGCGAACGACGACGGCGATGCCGGCGGTGGTGACGATGACGCGCGTCGCCGGCGCGGACGCGGCGACGGAGATGGAGAAGACGAACCGACAACAGAATGCGCTCGTGGCGAGGATGGAGTATCACGCGCGACGCGCGACGGAGACGGCGCGGGCGCTCGCGGAGGCGAGAGACGCGCTAGAGTGCGCGGGGAAGGAGGCGAAATGCGAGCGCGAGCGGGCGAACGCGGCGACGGCGGCGTGCCAATCGTTGCGAAGGGAGCTTGGACGAGCGCAGAGGCTTAATTTAGACTCAGAGCGTAAGGCGCGGTACGAGCTCGAACGCGGAGCGAAAGCGCGAAAGGCGCTGATGGAGATGGTGCAAGACGCGAAAAAGGATGTGAAGGACGCGCGAGGCGAGTTGAAGGCTTCGAACGAGCGCGCGAGGCTCATCGAAGAATGGGCCAAGCGAAGAGACGCGGCGGCGACGCATGCGGCGGCTCGATTACGCCGAATGATGGAAGACGCGCAGGCGCTCGCGCGACGACTGAAGGTAGTCACCGACGAAAACGTACGTCTACGACGTCGTTACCTTCGTGATCGCGCCGAACTCGACGACGCGAATGAGTATTCAGAACGCCTCGAAACGGACTGGACGACGCGCGACGGAGCTAAAATCGTCGTGCGTAACCCCATCTTCGCCGGCGCGTGCGACGATGCCGACGTCGACGTGCGCGACGACGATTTGTAATCGCAATCACACACGAACATCATCAGTAGGTAATACAACACTTACGCGAGCGCTTTAAGCGTGGCCACGACGCCCGCTATGGACGCCGCCCCCAAGAGCACAGGCACCGCGTAATTCAAAGCGCTAACACTCTCCCCTTTCTCGCCGACGAACCCATCGTTATTGATAAAATTCAACGGTTTGCCATCTTTGTCTTCAAAATTATTCGCCTCTGCGTCGTCGCGCGCGCAAACGCATCGTCAGTCGTCCGGGATAACGCCGCGCTCCCAAAAACATATCCAGCCGTCGCGCCGCGCGCGGCGAAGGCGATCGACGCGACGCACCGAGCTCCATCACGACCGTTCTCGTGGGATCGTCCAAGTTAACTTCCGTGATGTCCCCGCTGATCGTGCCGAGGCCCATGCTTATGAGCTGCTTCAAGCCTTTGAAGTCGATCTTCGCCTCGTCCTCTTCGGTGGCATCTTGCTTCTTTTTCGCCGCGTGCACGACGACGCGGGCGCCGCGCGCGGCGCCGCGCCGCGCGTGGGCGCGCGCGATCGTCTTTGAGGGCGCGCTCGACGCGAGGGTGAACGACGACATCGCGTTCAGACGCGCGAGGTTGTGAAGGTTGTGAAGGTTGTGAGGTGGCTCGAGAATGGTGATATGGTACAACAGCGCGTCGTCTCGCGAGAAGAAATAAATACATACTGCGCGAGCGACGGTCGTTCAATCGACGAATTGCGCGAGGGCGATGGCGACGCCGACGGCGAGAATGGTGCCGTGCGCGATGTGGTTCCACAGAGGGTGACGATTTCCTCGGCGTCCGAATACGTGTACGAGCACGGGGGCCGCGTAGGCGAAAATCAAGCCGAACACGGCGCCGCACTTGGAAAGAATCATACCGATGTCGATGTCGGGATGCGCCGCGCAGAAGGAGCCGAGAGCGATCGCGGCAAAGTTGACCGCGAACGACGCCGCGCCGTGGTACTTGGCTGGAAATTGCGGAAGCAGGCCAAAGACTTGCGTTCGCAGAATGTACAAGAGCAGCGGGACCATGGTCAAGAACTGTACCGTCACCGCCACGTGCGCGGATAGAGTATAGTAATCGCTCGGTGGAAACACGCGCAAGAAGTTTGCCGCCCGAGACGAACCGTTCGGCCCCCGTCGCACGGCGACGTACGCAGCGCTGAAATTCCCAGCCAACGCCGGCGCCAGGTACGACATCAGCGCCAACACGTACGCGACGAGAAGATTCCGCCCGTTATTTTTCGACTTACTGTTCGCCCGGCACACCGGAATCACGGCGTGATGGGAAAATAAACAGCTCGACAACACCCCCGCCGTCTTTTTAAACGTCGAAAAGTTCGCGTACGGCGCGATCGGCGCCACGGGCGCCGACGCCACGACTGATTTGAATACGATGAACAAAATCAAGTACGTCATGAAGAAGGGCCCGAGCACGCTCACGGCGACGAAACCGTCGAGATTCTTCAGACTTCCGAGACACATCAGCGCAACGGCGGTGACACCCACCGCCGTGAACGGATTCCAACACTTCGCGGCGTCTTTCGCGGCGTTCGTGCACGTCGCCCAGCCCGTGGAATTCGAAGACGCGAGCGTCGCCGCCAGCGCCGTCGTCCCGCCGCCACCGGTCGCCGGCATTTTCGCCAAATCTGCGAACCCCTTGACGATGCCGTACACGCTCGTCGACAGCATCATGTCGAACACCACCACGCACTGCGCCATCATCAGCGCCATCGCCGCGTTGCACCCCGCTCTCGCTCGCGGTCCCAGCGCCGCGCCGCACATCCCCGCCAAGTCGTCGTGCCCTCCCCGCGCGCCGTACCGCAGCACCAGCGTCGCCGTGTACGCCATCGCGCACGTCATAACGACCGCGCTCGCCGCGCCCAGCGCTAATCCGCTCTCCGTGAACGCCCACGGCACCGCGAGCACCGCGCTGCCGACCATCGTGTTCCACAGCGCGAAAATCGTCGCCAAGTCTCCGGCCGACGCGCGCGCGTCCTCGCTCGCGTCGTCGTCGTCGTCGTCGCCGTCGCTCGCGACGTCGCGAAGCGGCCGCTCGACGTCGTCCTCGAGAGGCACCGCGCGCTCGACGTCGTCGGGCGCCATCGCGTCGCGCTGTCTCGACGTTTTTTAACGGTTCGTCCCGAACGACATGTCGCGGCGCTTCACCGGCGCCTACGCCGCGATCGCGCGCGCGCTCGTCGCCGGCGACGCCAAGGCGCGACTCGCGCGACACGGTTACGTCGTTTTGGACGACGCCTTCGACGTCGCGCGCGCGCGCGCGCTGAAAGATGAATTCAACGCGCTGCGGCGACGCGGTGCGTTCGTCGCGAACGCGTCGCTGTTCGCGCGCGAGGGCGTCGTCGCGCTCGCGAAACCGCACGTGTACGAGTGCGAGGTGCATCGGTTGTCGAAGGAAGACGCGGCGAGCGCGCCGTTGGTGAACGAGCTGGCGAACGCGACGTCGGTGATGGAGGCGCTGAACGAGGCGTTCGGCGCGCTCGGCGGCGGCGCGCTCGATAGAACGTCGACGAAACTGCAAGTGAACGAAGGCGCGGGCGGATGTTTTCCGCTGCACTTCGACAGCGACGCGAGTTTAGATTCGAGGCGGGTGACGATGTGCGCGTACTTGGACGAAGACTGGTGCGAGGCGAGGGACGGCGGCGCGCTGGCGTTGTACCCTTTTCCGCGAGGACGGGTGACGATCGCGCCGAAGGCGGGACGAGTGGTGATTTTTTCGTCCGAGTTTGGATTGCATCGCGTGATGCCGGCGATGCGCGAACGTTTCATGTTTACGGTGTGGTATTTCGCGAAGGAAATGCGTGCGCCGATGAAGGCGAAACCGCCGGGGGTCACCGCGGAGGCACAGATGACGGCGTTGCTCGATCCCGCGTTGCGCAAACACCTCGGAAAAATCGTGCTCGCCGACGAGTGGGCGAAGAGCATTCGCGAGGCGCACGGTGAGTCCGAGGGCGTGGAGGCGGCGCTGAAAACGCACTGGGACGAGGTGGCGTTGATATCGCGAGTGTTATCGAATAATTATCCTTTAGGCTTAGAGTTGATAGCGAAAGAAATGGAGCGAGGCGACGGCGCCTTCGACGCGGGCGTCGACTGGTTTCCAGAGTAGGTGAAATGTGACAAAACATTTTTACATTCACAACGGCAAAAACAAAAACCAAATTGAAACGAATAGAATATGTGATGTGTCTATAGTAGATACAGTATTTACATGGCCCCATATGATTTGGCCATCGGACTTGCCTTCTCGGGGCCTGACGGCGACGACTTTCCGCGCGGGCGTTCGCACGAATTCAAAACCATTTGTACGGGCCATCCTTGCCAGATCCCCCCGCGTTCAACATCGTCACCCACCATTGCGAGCGTGTGTTCGAGGAGAATGGAATCTGCTCCGACTTTCGTGCCACCCATGACACGACTCTCCATGCAGAGGGTCGAGCGTTCGCGAATGAGAATGTTGTTCAGCGCAAAAGCGCCCAACGTATTCGTGTGCGCGATGACGTGGGCGAAATTGATGCACGCGCCGTCGCCAATAGTGACCAAGTCTGGTTCGGGCATGGGCGGATCCGCTCCCGTGGGGTACAAACAAACGTTCTGCCCAATGTTGGCTCCTTTCGCGCGGAAGTATCGGCACAAATGTTCGCTTCCGGAGAGAAGCATTAAATCTGTCGTGTCGCTCATGATATCGCACAGTTTCCAGCGGAAACAATACGAACTAGTGTCCCACGGATAGTTTCCGGGCGTGCGTCGACCGACGATGATCCACTTCAGAAAGATGGAATTCACGAGATTGAACGTCGTTTGAACACCGCGCAAAATCAAGAATACGACGAACAAGATGCTCAAGTACCGTGTCGCGTCGAGAGTTTGCCAATCTTCGTCAAGGTATACTCTGGAGATGTACGCGGTGGCGTACCACGCGACGTAAATCGGCAACATGTTCGCGGCGGCTTTGAAAATTTGCACGCTGATACAAATCACGGGCATGAAGTACCACGGGACGACGGGGTACGTCGCTTGTCCCAAGTACGTTGCACGTCCGAATGGCTTCGCGGTCTGGCGCTCATCCATCATACTCGACGCACCGCCAGGGTCGAGTTGTACGGCTACGCCATTGCGACTGCCGACCCAAATCGACCCGCTCGCAATCGTCATCTTGCGAGCGGCGACGCTCCCAGAGCCGAGGCACGCGTTCGGCATCACAGTAACGCCTCCAAAGATGACGCAACGGTCGCTGATGTTCGCGCCACGCCGAATGCGTATGGGAAGAGCTCCGATGGTATCTGCTGGATACACCGCAGAACGTGATCCCCACACGACATCGTCTTCTATGTGCAAAAGATCGTACATTCCGTCCCCGACGATGACGCCAGAGCCTGGCCAGAATATGCGCTCACCAACCGTCGCGCCAAGCGCACGGTAAATATACGTTGTGTACTGGTAATGCTTACCTAGTAGATCCGTCGCACCGTAAAACTTGCCATTAGGGCAAAGTTTACGCATGATGTAGCGACGTGTCAATTCCCACTCGCGCGCCGCCGGCGCTTGCGGTAAGCCGCCAGATTTAAACTTACCAATGATGACGCGCTTGACTAGAATCGTCGCGAAAAGCTGTACAAACGGGCCGGCAGTCGCGTGCATCAGACGCGCAAGCGCTATGCAACCCAGCCGAAACGGGTCCATAAACCATTCGATGCAATCCGTCCAGCTCAAACGCCCGAGCAGCGTGACGAACACTTCGAGCGCGTCGTAGTCGTTGTCAAGTGTGTCGAGCTCTTGTCTCCAGTTTGCCATACCCGCGTGCGTGAGTAAGTTATCTCCGATGGAGTGTTGCTGGACGACGCGCAGCACTAAAACCCACGGCAGCCAACGAACGAAGAAGCACGTGAAAACGATGGGAAACGCGACGAACAAACGCGACGCCAACCGCGGCGTTTCCGAGTGCATTTGTGCCGTTTTCGTGCTCACGGGCCGGACTTGTTGCGGATCCATCTCTCTCCAGGATGTGAAAGCGGCAAGTGTCGAACCAGCTGGAACGTATGCGCCCGGCCCGCACACCGCGTGGACGCACAGCGTGCAACCTTCACCGATGAAAATTGGCGACAGACGCATACCGCCGCGACGCGCTTCAAAGGCGCGAATGTTGCACCCTTCATCTACAGTGGTGTTCTTTTCAATCGTGATAAGATCAAAGTCGCCGATGATGGCTTTCGGGCTAACATATGAACTTTTTCCAATCGAAGCCCCCATCATGCGCATGTACCAAGTGAACAACCATGGAGAAAGATCAAAAATGCCGAGACCCGCAATCTTGGTCACTTGCTCGACTAAGAACCATCGCAAGTAGTACTGCCCCCAAAGTGGATACGATCCCGCTTGTAATCGCCCCAACACTACCCACTTGAACACGATCGCGCTAAGTGGGAACAGTATCGACACGATCAAAGCTACAAAGAATATCGCCACGAAGAACGACAGAAGCTGCACGGTACTGTAAAAGTGCGAATGCGCCTCATTCATGCCAAACTTTTGAGCCTTAGCCATGAAGTGCTCGCGCCTCATCCAATGCAAGCTCGGACCGAGGTAGTGGAACACGTGCGACCAGCACATCAAGAACAAAACCCAACGTGCCATGTTGTAGAATGGCTTGATCAGGTACAAGGGCATTAGCTGCACGATGCTCGGGATGATGCCCGAGCTTGACTTCGGCGTGACCCAGTCAACCGGGCCGACGGGTCGTGGAGCGTGCGTCGGCTTACTATCCGAGCTCTCCGCCTCCTTCGTACGCTTGTCGATCATCTGCGCAATTCTTTGAATCGTGCGAAGCTCGAACATATCCGCTCCGGTGATGTTGACTTCAAACTTCTTGCGAATCAAACCCGCGAGTTGACCCGCCGCAATGGACGAGCCGCCGCTCAGGAAGAAATCATCCTTGATGGATATCATGCTCGAATCCGTACCGAGCACTTCGCCCCACAAATGCGCGAGAAGCTCTTGATTGGGGTTCGCTGGAGCGTCTGTCAAATCTTGGCGCATCATTTCGTAAACTTTGGAAACTTCGATGGCGCCTTGCGCATCTCGTGGGACTGACGCCACGGGCAAGATTTCCTTTGGTTCAAGATAACCAGGAAGGTAACGCGTGGATGCCGAGCTCACCGATGACGCATCGAGCGTTTTCGGGGTAACGACAGCGATGATTGAGCCGGTGCTATCCATCCAAGCTCCGGCGTCGTTGACGCCAGGCACTCGAAGAAGCGCTTGCACGACTTCTGACGAGGCGTTGTCTACATTCAATGCCTGTGCCCCAGAGAGGGCGTTGTCCGCAAAGTCTGCTTCAAACGTTGTTTCTAACTCCCGCATACCATCTTCGAGCGAAGGTAGTCGCAGCTGCCTAGTGATCACGCTGCGACTCACTTTTCCCGTGATGGACTTCGGAATGCCACTCGCTAAAATAAGGCACTGCGGCCACTTGGACGGTGGCAAACGTTTGGCGACGTGCTGTACGATTTGCCGCATACCGGGAACTTGTCCACCTTTCACTGGAACAACCAAGACCCCAACAACTTCTTGAAGCGTACCGTGTGGGACAGAGATGGCGACGCACTCAGACACTGCCGGTAGCGACGCGAGCGCTTCCTCAATCTCAACCGGCGAGATGATTTCCCCTCCTCTATTAATGACTTCTTTCGTCCGACCAGTGACGTACAAATAACCATCATCATCCATCCTACCCATGTCGCCAGTGTTAAACCAGCCTCCCGGCTCAAATCCGCTCGAACCGGGCGCTTCGCCCTCGTACCCGGTCAACACGAGAGGGCCACGCACCATGATGTTCCCAACCGCACCAGAAGGGCAAAGATTACCGCTATCGTCTATGATGCCGATTTCCGGCCCGATTGATCGACCAGAAGTCCCCGGGCGCTCTAACGCGTATCCCATGGGCGGGCACGAGATAGGCATGCACTCCGTCATACCGTACGAAGGCAAAACCGAGGCGTTGTTGAACAAGCGTCGAAGTTCCGTCGCGGTCGCCGGTTGTAACGGGCCCGCAGCGTTGGCGACAAACCTCACACATGTCTTTACTGATCCCTTGTCGTTCTTCGCCATGGTTTCCGCGGACTTTACGATGAGCATGTGCATAGTCGGCGCGCCGTAGTACCACGTGCACTTTTTGCTCTCGAGGACTTCCCAAAAGTTGTCGACGTCGAAGAAAGGCATAGCAACCGTGGATCCACCGGACATGATTGGCGCCAGTACATTTCTTAAGATACCTCCGACGTGGAACAACGGCATGAAGTTGCAGCAAATATCGTCTTCATTCAAGCCGCAAGACGCCGCGATGGCGGCGGCGCCGATAAGGATTTGCGACATCGCAATGGGAACAACCTTCTTTTTCCCCGTGCTCCCAGACGTGTGTAGAATCAAAGCCAAGCGGTCGGCTTGCATGAGCTCGATGTCGTTCCCAGCCGAGTCCTCTTCTGTGGCTAAGCCGTACGGATCGCCGATGAGAGTGAAATCGCCCGCCACTGTCGGGCTCGGCGTGATGATCAAAGGCGTCAACTTGAGCTTCTTGCACAACCGACGCATCTTAACATCGCCCTTACCCCCGTCACGTTGATACAACAACACTTTCGCGTTCGTATTCAACAGCTCTTCTTCAATCTCCTCTTGCGTCGTCACCGGATTGATGGGCACCGCGCAGTGTCGCTGCAACACGCACATCAAAGAAGTCATGAGTTCGGGCCCGTTTGGCACCACCACCGCGATTCTCCCACCGTGCGCGCGCACGCCCCACTCGGGCATATCTTTTTCACACACTCGATCGATCAAAACTCGCAATTCACGATGCGTCATCCCTCTTCGCACGCCATCAACTCCCTCCACCGCCACGCGATCGTCCGCGTCGGCGAAGTAATCAGTCATGAGCGCCGTCCGCTCCCCCTCGTGCGTCTTTCTCGTGATGTTCGACAGCCTTTCGCGCAACCACACGTCCCGCAGCGTCCCTTGCGCGCATTTTTCGCGCGCTTCGCGCGCCAGCGCCTCCCACGACGTCCGTCTCGTCTCGTACACGCGTTTTTCCTCCTCCGCGAGCGCGCGCGATTGCATCGCGAACGCCCCCGGCGGCGCTCGCGGCGCCCCTCCCTCGCCCGTTCGCGCGCGTCCATCGCCGACGGATAGCGTCACCGACGTCGTCTCGCTTCCCGACGCCCGACGCTCGCGATTCGCGTCGCCCACGGCGCCGTCGAGCGGTCTCGCCGCGTCGTGCATCGCCCACGCATCGACGCTTCGTCGCGCCGTCCTCGCGCGCTCGTTCGCGTCTTCGCTCGCGCGGCCGCGCCGCGCGTGCGCGTGCGCGTTGTCCGTCATCGCGCGCGCGGCTCGAGCGCCGCGCGCTCGAGCGGCCGACGCTGCGCGCGCGCTTCTGCCGCGTCGCGGTTTCTTCCGGATGGTGTTGCGCTGGAGGTCGGCGCCGTCCGCCGCACTCGCGCGCGCGTCGCGTCGCCGCGCGCGACGATGGCGGACGACAGGCCCGAGAACGCGCCGGAGGCGTGCCCGGGAACCGCGAGCGCGCGCGCCGGGCGCGAGGCGTCGTGCGCGGGGTGTCCCAATCGCGCGGCGTGCGCGTCGGGCGAGGCGGCGAAAGCGCGCGAGGGCACCGACGCGGACGCGACGCGCGTCGCCGAGCGCCTGCGCGGGGTGCGGCGAAAGATATTGGTGCTGAGCGGCAAGGGCGGGGTCGGGAAGAGCACGTTCGCGGCGCAGTTGGCGTTCGGGCTCGCGGGACGAGGGAAAGAGGTTGGACTGCTGGACGTGGACATCTGCGGACCGTCGGTGCCGACGATGTGCGGCGACGCGGAGGCGGAGGTGCACAAGAGTAACTCTGGGTGGTCGCCGGTGTACGTGGAGGAGAATCTGGCGGTGATGTCGATCGGGTTCATGCTGCCGAATCGAGACGACGCGGTGATTTGGCGAGGGCCGAGGAAGAATGGTTTGATCAAGCAGTTCTTGGCGGACACGGAGTGGGGGGAGCTGGATTACTTGATCGTCGACGCGCCGCCCGGGACGTCGGACGAGCACTTGAGCGTGGTGCAGTATTTGAAGGAGGCGGGCGTGGACGGCGCGCTGGTGGTGACGACGCCGCAAGAGGTGGCGGTGGCGGACGTGCGCAAGGAGCTCAACTTTTGCAAAAAGACCGGCATCAAGGTTTTGGGGGTGGTGGAAAACATGTCCGGACTTCGTGTACCCATGCGCGAGATGTCGTTCGTGAACGAGGACACGGGCGCGGATGAGACGAGTCGCGTGCGCGAGCTTTTGGCGACGCACGCGCCCGAGCTCGCGGATTCGCTCAGCGCGCGCACGGACGTATTTGCGCCCTCGAAAGGCGGCGCCGAAGCCATGTGCGCGCAGTTCAACGTGCCGTTTCTGGGTAAAGTTCCACTCGACCCAGCCATCTCCAAGGCGGCGGAGCACGGCAAGAGCGTCTTCGATCCCGAGCTTCGCGTCGCGTCGGCGGGCGCCGTCGCCGCCATCGTGGCGGGTGTCATCGCCGCCGCGGGCGAATGACCGAGCGATCGAATGCGCGCGGAATCTCTTCGTTAGGACAGTAGACAGACCCGTTGTCGTTGATTTCAATTTTGCTGTTTTACACGTCGCGCTCGTCACCTCTCGCCTACTTTACACCTGTCGCCGTACCTCGCCGTACCTTACCCTGTCGCCGTCCATCGACGCTCACGCCGGTTTCCCTCGATCGAGTCCGACGTCTCGCGATCCGCTGTTCATGAACGCCCCTCGTCGCACCGCCGCCACGCTCAGACTCTCGTCCTGCGTCCACATCGGTTTGCTCGGGGCGTAGCAGTACCACAGCGGGAACGCGAACGTCGCGCTCGCGAATGCGGCGAGCGCGAGCGCGATGGGAGCGTTGGACTTACCAGCCATCGCGCGCGCGCGCGCCGACCTCCGCGCGCGCGTCGCCGAGGCTGGAAGTGCGGCGAACAACGTAAAAAGAATGCAAGCGAAGAATTAAAAAGCGCGCGCGAGAGCGTCGCGACTATTTCTTAGAGTAATCCCGCGCACCGAAGATCGTGCTCCCCACGCGCACGTTCGTGCTCCCCATCGCTATCGCCGCTTCGAAATCCCCGCTCATCCCCATGCTCAACTCACACTCGCTCTCGCTCATCCCGAGCGCCGCGCACACCTCTTCCCGGCACTTGCGCAGCGTCTCGAAATTTTCCGGCTTGCTCGTGTAATCCGGCATCCCGATCGTCATCAATCCCGCAAACTTCAACCGCGGGCACTCGCTCACGATGTGTTTCGCCAGCGTCACGCAATCACCCGGTTCGACGCCGTGTTTCGACGCTTCCCCGCTCGTATTCACCTGCACCAGCACTCGCAGCGCGTCGACGCGCCCCTCCGGCACCGCCGCGTTCAGCTTATTCGCCAGCTTCGCGCTGTCCACCGTCTCCAGCATCGCCAGCCGCGGGCACGCCTCGAGCAGGGCCTTACATTTATTGCTCTGCAGGTGTCCGATGAAGTGCCAGCGCGTGTCTTCGGGCATGCGCGGCACTTTTTCGATCATCTCTTGCACGTAGTTTTCACCGAAGTCGCGATGTCCCGCGTCGTAGCACTCCTTGAGCTGTTCCACGGGTTTCGTTTTGCTCACCGCGACCAAGCGCACGGCGCCCTGCGCGCGGTTCGCCTTCGCCGCGGCGCTGGCGACGCGCGCGACGACGTCGCTGAGTTGACGCGCGGTTTGCGACGCCATGACCATGGCGCTCGGGCGCGACGACGAATGCCGCGCGACGCGCGCGATTCGCCGACGCCGGCGGTACTGCGCGACGCGCGCGCGCGCGAACGCACGCGCGCGATGGTGGGGAATCATCCGCAGCTGTCCGCGGCGCTGACGAGCGTGCAAGCGCTGAACGCGGCGTACGCGGCGCATCAAAGAGAGAAACTTCGCGGCGGCGACGACGACGACGACGACGAACGGCGACGGCGGAAGAAGGAGAAGAAGAAGAGAAAGAAGACGAGCAAGGAGAAAAAGAGGAAACGCGAGCGGGAGCGAGGGACGAAACGGCGGCGACGGGATGGGACGTCGTCGAGCGGGACGTCGTCGAGCGCGTCGTCGAGCGACGAGCGGGACGAGCGGCGAAGCGTTCGGGAACAAGTATCGAGGGGAAGGGACGCGGCGGAGGCGTTGAGGCACATGCTCGCGAAATTTCCGAGCGAACGCGAGAGCTTTAGGGAGCTGCTGCGCGCGGTGGATGGTGGACGAGGGGTGGCCACGGCGGGCGTCGCCGACGAGCGCGTGCGGAAATACTTGGAGTATTTCTTTGATAACGCGTGCTTGGTGAGATCGTCCAAGACCGGGGCGTGGGCGCTCGGTGATGGTGATTTGAGTTTGTCTAGTAGATTCGGTGCGGTCTTCGACGAGACACCGGACGCGTTGGCGAGTCTGTCGCGCGCTCGCGAGCCTTGGCTCGGACTCGATCCCGAAGTCGTCGCCGCGGCGAAGGCGAAAAAGGACGAGGCCAGAGCGGCGAAGCGCGCGAATGCGAAACCGTCGACGGAAATACAGGTTTTGACTGGCGAAGAAGCGCACGCATTCATGGCCGAGCGCGAAAGTGATAGTGAGCGAGATGAGCCCAAACCTTCTGCGCCGGGTCCCACGCAGAGGCCGCCGGCCTCAGCGAGCGCAGACATCGGTCCCAGCTCGCGCCCACCGCCGGTCACGAGCGGTGCTGACACGGACTTGTCGGCGAAGCGTGTTCTCGGACCAATGGCGCCGCCGAAAAGTATGCTTGAGGCCGCTGCGGCGGATTTAGCGTTTGATGTCACATTCGGGCCGCCACCTCCAGAACTTGTCGCCGAAATGGAGAGCACGAGTGATGAGAGTCGGGAAGCGTGTGCCATGCGACTTGTGCGTACGCTGAGGCGCGGGGGCGATGCGTACGACATACTTGGTGTTTCTCCGGAAGATACCGCAGGCTTTATCAAGAAGAAATACTGGAAGCTTTCGCTCATGGTGCACCCGGACAAGTGCGCGCACGAAGACGCTAAGGATGCGTTCGACGCCATCAAAAAGGCGCACAGCGCGTTGTCAGATCCAACGCAACGCGCAGTTGTGGATGCGAAGCGAAATGAGGCGAACGAGCGCGAAGAGTTTGAGCAGTGGCTAGCCGGCGAGCGCGAAAAGGCGGCATGGCGCCGCATGAAGGGTACGCCCTTACCCGGGGACGACGAGTTGCTAGATGGGGCGAAAGACGACGGCAACACCAGAGAAGAGTGGATGACGCACCTACCCCCGGAGAAGCGTCCGAACCAAGGACCCCCGACGGCGAATGTCACGGCGTTTTCCAAAACAGAAAAGGTTGCGCGCACGGCTGAAATGGAAGCAGCGTGGACAGACACGCCACAACAAGCGGCTGAACGCGAGAAACAGCTATTTTTACAAGCTCAAGAACAGCAATACGCATTGCCCGCGGCGAAGGCAAAGGAGGAAGAGACGAAGCGTTTAGTCGAAGAGTTCAACGCGACTCGACGGTCTAAATCGTTAGTGGAAATTCACCAAGAGAGGCAACGTGAATCTACGAAGCGAGAAAAAAAGGACAAGAAGGATAAAAAGGAAAAGGACAGGGATAAGAAGAGAGACGATCCGAACGATGGTACGAACTGGGAGTATCGACCGTTCGACCGTGACACCGATCTCAAGCTGAAGAAGCCTGGGCAGTTGAAACCCGAAGAAATGTTGAAGCGCGCCGGGGGTGGGCTCGGGGATCGTTTTAGAAACTAGTTGTGACGAGAGTGTGATGAGAGACTAATAGCGTTCTACAAACTTGCTACTCGCGAACTTTACAGCGCGAGGCGGGATTTAAGTCTAATAAACCATCGTCGTCGCGCGCAGACTACCTCAGAGTGCTGAGCGGCGAACGATGGAAACCAGCGCCGGTGATGAAGTCGTTTAACGGCGAGCGTCCCGGCCCGCCGAAGCCTCGCGACTTCTTGGCGCTCTTTAACACCGACCCGTCCACATTTTTGACTTTTTGACTCGTCGCGCGTCCCAGATTGGGCGTCGCTGGCGTGGCGAAAGTGAACGAGCCATCCGTCGGTGCGGGCGTTTTCAAGCTAAGTTCGCTCATGCGATCCGCCACGCGTTTCGCAAGCGGCGTCACTGTCGTCGTCGCAGCAGCCTCCGTTGCACCGTTTTCGTGCGCCTCGGCCGCGTACTTACCGTAACACGCCCGGCACACCGCCTTGTACTGCGACGCCCCGCCGATGAGTTCGACGCTCGTCTCCTTTGTCGTGCGCGCCGTGAAAGCGGCATCCGCCGCGCAATCCGTGCACACCGCCGTCAACTTGGTCACATTTTCTGCCAACGGCACCAGTTGAAGCACCGAATTGAACGGCTTGCGCTGAAACGTCGCGTCGAGCGCCGCGACAATGACAGTCTTACCCGCGTGCGCCCACTTTTCGCAAAACGCGGCGACGTCGTCGAAAAACTGTCCCTCGTCGATTCCGATCACGTCGTAATTGTGCGCCACGTTATCGATATTCCTCAAATCTTTCGTCGGCAGCGCCGGCATCGTCGCCAAATCGTGCGTCACCGCCGCCGTCGTCGTCCCGACCGCGTCGTCGTATCTGTTATCTCCCGCGTACTTCACCACGAGCACGCGTCGACTCGCCATCGTGTGCCTGCGCAATCGTCGCTGCAGTTCCGTGGACTTCCCGCTGAACATCGGGCCGAAAATGACTTCCAGCGACCCCACGCGCTGGGTCGCCGTCTCATCGATGCGCGACAGCGTCATCGCGCGCGTGAGCCGCGGCGTCCCGCGCGGCGTCTCGAATTCAAATTTTCACGACGCGTCTCGTCGCGTCTCGTCGCGTCCCGCGCCTCGCGCGCCGAGCGCGACGAACGCACGCGCGCGAAAGAAGTTTGGGAGCGCGTGCGCGCGCGCGAAGCACGACCGCGTCGCGTCGGTGAGTGCGGCGCGCGCGCGAAGCGCTTCGATTTCAAACGACCACTTCGGTCCCCTTGAAATGATGGGGTTTTATGTGCCTTTATACGTGACGCCAACCGCACGGCGCCGCAGATGTCGTCGCGCGTGACGTCCGCCGACGGCGCGGGCGTGCACGTGCGCGAGTACCTCCCGCGCGCGCTCTCGCGCGACGTCGCGCGCGAGCGCGCCCCCAAGGTGGTGCTCGCGCACGCGAACGGCTTTCACGGCGGTGTCTTCGAGCCGCTCGCGCGCGCGCTCTGCGACCGCGGCTACGCGTGCTACGCGCTCGATTTCCGCGGGCACGGCGCGAGCGACGCCGTGAGCGTCGATGCGCTGACGTGGGGTGCGCTCGCGGACGATTGCGCGGCGGTGGTCACCGCGCTCGGGTTGCACCGATGCGCGGCGTTCGGGCACTCGTGCGGCGGACACGCGTTGTTGATGTGCGAGGCGCGCAGACCCGGGACGTTTCGCGCGATTTACGCGTTCGAACCGATTTTTGTGGTTTCTTCGAGCGATGTGCCGACGCTGGACGTCTCGCCGGGATCACCGCTGATGGCGAGCACGGCGTACATGGTGAAGAGCGCGTCGAGGCGAAGGGCGAGATTCGCGAACGCGGCCGAGGCGTTGAACGCGTATAAGAGCAAGCCGCCGATGAGCGCCTGGAGCGAAGACGCGCTGGACGCGTACGTGAATAAAGGCGGTTTTGTTCCGGACGATGATGGCGGCGTGCGATTGGCGTGCTCGACGGAGACAGAGATTGGTATCTATCGAGCGGGCGATAAGGAGACGACGGCGTTCGGAGAGTTGAAAAGTATAGCGTGCCCGGTCGCCATCGCGCGAGGAAGGTCGACGACGCCCGACGGGGCGTCGCCCATATATTCCGCGGTCATCGCTCCCGCGATCGCGGCCGCCGTGCGCGACGGTCGTCTGATTGAATTTCCGGATAACGGCCACTTGGCGCCGATGGAAATTCCTCGAGACGTGGCGCGCTCGGCGCTCGATTTCTTCGACGCCGCGCGCGGTGACGACGTCATCCGCGCGCGCTCGAAACTTTAGCATTCCATCTTAGTTCTTAGATTTAGTTCTCGCGTGTCATAGAAGATGCATTTAGGTACACGTTCGAGGCGCGGTCGGCGTTTTCGAGGCAAACGCCTGAACGCCTTATCGAGGTGACGTCGTCCCTTACGCCCATCAGCCGTCAAAACGCGCCTCTTGCGCGCGCACCACCGCGCGCGACGCGAACGACGCGCGAGGCGAAAGCAGTAGACCGCTTTCCCGCGCGCTCGCATCGAACGCGCGCGCCGAACGCGCGGCGCGGCGTCGCGTTCGACGACGACCGGCGGCTCGCCCGAAATAGCGCTGCGAACGCGCGAAGCGTCATGACCGCCAGCGCGCACGAGCTCGAGGGGAAGGCGTCCACGGGACGTCGGTCGATGACGGTCGAGCGACGACGAAGCGTCGATGGCTATCACAGAGACGGGTGGAACGTTCGAGCGAGCGCGCTGAAGGAGCTGTGTAATCCCATTCGGCGAATCGTGGACGAGATGGTCGGGTTGGCGAATCCCGAGAAGAGGCTGATATCGCTCGCGCAAGGAGATCCGACGGTGTTTGGACACCTTTTGCCGCCGAAGACGGCGATGGATGAGGTGGCTGGGGCGTTCTCGACGAGCGCGCACAACGGGTACACGGCGAGCGCGGGTTCGGCGACCGCGCGGGCGGCGGTAGCGATGCGGTATTCGTTACCCGATCGTCCACCGTTGAGAACAGAGGACGTTTTCATGACAGTTGGTTGCTCCGAGGCGCTCTCACACTCGTTCGCGGCGATGGCGGTGGAGGGAGCAAACATTTTACTGCCGAGGCCCGGTTTTCCGTTGTATGAAACTTTGTGTCATAGGCACGGTTTGGGATACAAGTTTTATGATTTAGACGACGAAAATGGATGGGAAGTCAAGATTGACGACGTTCGCAGGCTTCGGGACGAAAACACGGTGGCGATCGTCGTGAATAACCCGAGCAATCCTTGCGGCGCGGTGTTTAGTGAAGGTCACCTGCGAGAAATTTGCGAGACTTGCCACGAGTTGCGCTTGCCAATCATCGCCGATGAAGTGTACGAAGACGTCGCTTTCGATGAAGACAGGCCGTTTCTGTCGATCGCAGCTTTTAGTGGTAGAGTTCCCGTCATGGTGGTGAGTGCGTTGAGCAAGCGCTGGCTCGCGCCCGGATGGCGCATTGGTTGGCTTGTCCTTCACGACTACGATCATATTCTACAGACTGCAGGCGTGCAGCTTGCGATTAACAACTTGTGTCAGGTGTCGTTAGGTCCGCCGACGCCGATCCAAGCCGCGATTCCGGGAATTTTCAAAGCCAACGAGACGGAGTGGCTAAAGGCTACGCTCGGCGTCTTGCGTCGCGCAAGCCAGCGCTGCGTCGAACGCTGTGCGCGAGTTCGTGGTTTGAGTGTTCCTTGTGAACCTCAAGGAGCGATGTATGTGCTGTTGAAAATGAATGGTGATGCGTTCAAGGACGCAAATGGGTTTTTCACTGATGTCACCTTCGCCAAGCGCCTGCTTGCGGAGGAATCAGTACTCGTGTTGCCGGGCACGTGCTTTCACGCGCCCGGATACTTACGTCTAGTGATTACAGTTCCAGATGACGAATTGCAGAACGCGTGGGATCGCATTGAGACGTTTTGTGAACGTTACAGTGTCGAACGCGCGCTCACGGATTCACCGAACGAACTGGACGCGTTGTCCAATTTACACATTAGCGAGTTGAAGACAAATATCAAATTTGTCGATTCAGACGAGGACCTGCTCAAGGCGAGGAGTAGATGAGGTGGCGCTCTTGTAACAAAAGATTTAGATGGTTTGTTCTTGAATAGTTCTACATATACGTTTGCATCTTGCTTGCTACTAAGGTACGACGAGTAATAAGTTTTTGCTTGTCGACACGAATCGACTTATTGAAGAATCGTGCTGAACGCGGTGATGCCGAGGGCGATACCGGCGACGGTCAGACCGATCGCCTGCGGCGTCGGCGTGTTGTGAATCACCGGTTCCGCCGCACTCGCGCCGAGACTGATGGCCTTGCCGTCGTTTCTCGCGCGCATCTCAGCTAATCTCGCAAGCTCGTCTTCCTTGGGCGGACCCGCGACGTACTTCGGGCTCCACGAACCGTGCACGCCGAACGGCACGTACGTGGGCAAGCGAAGTCGCGCGACCGGACCTTCGGAGAACTTTTGAGCATCAATGATCACCATCTCGGTACCACGACCACCGAACGTACTCTTATCGTACGCAGCATCGTGGACGAGCGCGACGACCCAACCATCGTCCTCCGCCGTGCCTCCAGGCCGTGGCACGAAGAAGGGCTCCATGGCGAACTTTCTGTCACCCGGCACCCACTGTTCCTCGTAGTAGAGCTTATCACCATCAGATTTGAGCGACGCCTTGGTGAGCGCCTGCATCGGGCCGTTGACACCTTCTGCGGTTCGACCGACGGAGGTGCTGAGGTACATGTGCTCATACGGCGCCCCAGTGTAGTCCCAGCTAGTAATCGGGAGCTCGCACGGAACGTCGCTTAACTCAGTGTGCTTGGCTTCGAGCTTCTTCATATCAATCAAGAATCGGCTCAACTTCATACGCGGGTAGTTGTCCTTACCGTTCGGGTTGCAAATATCGGTAAAGTACAACGTGAACTTATCCCAAGTACACGTGTCGAAGACGACGTTGCCATCCTTATCTTCAAAACCGTTCACATGGTGGTAGGCGTAGCACCAATAATCGGCCGGAGCGGTTTGAACTTCTCTCGAATCACCACGGCGCGGGAAAATACGGAATAATGGGCGTCGTTCGGTGTCTTCGCAGATGAGCTCGGACAAGCACGATCTTTCAAAGATGTACTTTGTGAAGACGGCCGGGAAATCTATCTTGATCGGGCAATCGAACAAGATGTAGTAGTTTTCGGTGACGACCAAATCGTGCACGTATGAAGCCGGGTAGTCGTACGCACGACGAGACACTTCCTTGCCTTGTTCGTCAAACTCATAGAAGACGGCTTTCGTAGTCCCGACGCCAGCGTTGGCGCGCCAGTCGACTTCATTCAAGAACGCCACGCAACGACGGCTACCATCGGGCTCGGTGACAGTGCGGTAGTGAGACGTGTGCATGACGGAAGACAAATCGCACGCACCGTGACCGATAGTTTCCAAAGTATCCGGGTTCAACGCGTACGGTTTTTTGTAATCCACGGCGACGAGCGAATCGCCCCAGTTCAACACGTTGTACGCCCCGTTTTGCTTACGCGAGAGATCCCCCCCCAAAATATCGTTAAACAATCTATAAAAGAACGCAGGCTTTCTCGGATCGCTCGCGGTGAAGATGCTCGGTTCGGTATACTTCCCGAGTTCCTCCTCCTTATCGAAGTGCTCCGTGCGCACGAACTTGTTCCGAAAGTACGCCTTCCCATCCTTGATCGCGATCGACGTCACCATACCGTCCCCATCGAGATAACTCTTCACGAACCCATCTCTCTCGTACATCGCCGGCCCGTTGCGCAGCAGCGTCCCGACCATCTCCTTCGGGATCTCGCCCTCCACCTCGGTCACCCAACCCATGTTTTCGTACGCCAGCCCCGGCACCGACGCGTATCCCGTCGCGTAATCCTTATACTCCCTCTCGAACGGCGCCGCTTCTTCCGTGGACTCGCGTTCCTCCGCCGGTTTCATCGGCGTCTGCACCGCGCGCGTCTGCACCGCGCGTCGTCGTCCCGCGTCGCGTCCCGCGACGACCATCGCGCGTCCCATCGTTCGTCCTCCGCCGAGCGTCGCGTTTCGCCGCATCGTCGTCGCGCCGCGCGTCGCCGCGCGCGCGGGCGCCATCGCCATCGTTCGCGTCGTCGTCGCGTGCGGCGCGCGCGTCGCGCCGGGCCCGCGCGAGTGTGCCGCGCGCCGACGGGCGTCGTCGCGCCTCGTATCTTCGCCGTTATCGTATCTTCGCCGCGCGAGATTTGCTCGATATAAAACGCACCGCGCGCGGACCTCGATCGGGTTTTTTTGCGTTCTATGCGTGGCGCGTGCAATCGGTAGTTTTCGTCACACTGTTTGTGCAGCTACGAAATGTCCGAACGCCCGCGGCCGTCGCGCCCGCGCGACCGCCGCGGGCGGCCCGCGCGCGCGGACGCGCGCGCGCCGGCGCCGCGACGCCGCGGATCGCGACGCGAGGCCCGCGACGCGCGGTCGCGCTCGGACGACCGCGCCGCGGGCGCGCGGGCGCGTCGCGGTGCCGCGGGCGCGCGCGCGACGCGCGAGTCGTTGGGACGCGACGCGACGACGACGCGCGATGGGACGGCGACGACCGGCGACGGCGGCGCGGGCGATCGTGGGGGCGGTGCTCGCGCTCGCGAGCGTCGCGGTGCCGGCGCGAGGGGCGTTCAGCGTGATGCCGTCGACGGGGACGGGGACGACGGTGACGTACGCGGGGACGGCGGCGTTTCGCGAACGCGTCGTGGACGCGTGCGGGACGTGCGGCGGGGACGGCGCGGCGTGTCAGGGATGCGATGGCGTGACGAACAGTGGGAAGGTGTTCGATGCGTGCGGGGCGTGCGGGACGGCGTGCGATAAGAGCGATACGTCCATAACGTGTACGTTTAACGCCACGTGCGAGGACTGCGCGAGCGTCACGGGCGGCGCCGCGACGACGGACGCGTGCGGGAATTGTAAAGCGCCGACGGACGCGACGTTTTCGCGAGAGGGGGTCCCGGATCATCATCTCGGTGGCTGCGTCGGGTGCGATGGAGTCGCGAATAGCGGAGCGGTGATGGACGTGTGCGGGGTGTGCGGCGGGAACGGGTGCTCGGGAACGGATCCGTCGCTGTGGAGCTGGTGCTGCGATTGCGCCGGCGTGGCTTTCGGGACGAGCACGCAAGATTTGTGTTGTGAATGCGTCGACGGCGCATCGTACTACCCCAACGGTGTGAAACCAGCCGAGCACACGCAGATAGAAAATTTATGGACGCAAGGGCAAGAGGCGTTCGCGGCGGCGGCGGCGACGATGACGACGTTTCGCGCGCTGGTAGAACCAAGACACAAGGCTGCGGCGCAGACGCTCTATGAACAGGCAGAACAGGCGTTCAAAGATGCATGGGCGCTCGTCGCCACGCAGGCCGCTGTTCCAGGTACGACGATGTGCTATCCAGAGCTCACGGCTTTACCGCAAGTGACAAACAATCGCGACGCGTGCGGCGTTTGCAAGGGGCAGCTTTCGTCTTGTTTAGGTTGTGCGACGAGCGCGACGCCGCTTCCGGTAGGGCCGTTAGAGGGCTTGTATCCAGATGATTGCGATGTGTGTGGTGGATCGACTGAGGTGGATGTGTGTGGGATTTGTGGAGGGAGTAGCAACGGCTTGGATTGCGTCGGTTGCGACGGCATCGTCGCGAGCGGTAAAGTGCAAGACGCGTGCTACGACTCTGACGACACAAGAATGTATAGTATCGACGCCGTTTCGGGAGCGAAGACGCTGCTCGTACAAGTTGGCGAGGTTGGTAGCGGGTGTAGCGATCCCGATGCTTTCATCACCGCGTGTGCAGCGGGGGGCGGCGGATGTTGCGGTTGTGACGGCGTGCCGAATAGCGGTAAAACGCTCGACGCATGTGGCTCGTGTTTAGCGGCGGATGCCACGGATAGGAAGACCAACGCGAATGCGTGCGAAGAAATCTTCCTCGTTAAACTTCCAAGCGGTGTAGTGATCGGTCCATTCACGAAAGAACAGATCCGAGGTGGATCTTTGACGTACACCGAATCGTCGACGAACACGGAGACGATCTACACCATCGAGCCGGATTCGCAGATTGCTAACGCTGCAGTTATTGATGTCACTGAAAGCGTCGAATACGGCTACACTTCCGTCGAGCAAGAATATTTAGATTCTTGGCAGTCGATTTTTGTGAGCGGACGAGCGGATGTGATCAGCTCCACGAGCGTGCCGAACACGGTGAACACAGTCGTCGTCACTGGTAGTCGAGTGACGAATACGAGCGAATATCAAGCGTTGCAAGTGAAACCGGAATTCGTCGGTGTTATTTATCCGTTTTGCACGGGGGCGACGTATCGGGCTGGTCATAGACTGCACGGCAAGAAAACGGGGTCGAACTATTTAGGAATCATCACCACGAGCGCGAGTATGCCGGAAGACTGGACCGAGGCACAGTCACGTCTCGATCGTGACTGGAACCCGTATTCGGAGAGAGTGTTGGACTACGTCGCAGAATGGGCCGATCAGCGGTGTACGTGCGTCGCCGACTGGAGAACTGAACCCGAGCCCGTACCTCCAACATGTGAGCGGGTTTGGCTGCAAGCGAGCGAGGAAAAGAAGAGTTCAAAGATGGAGCGGAGCTGGGCGAGCGGCTCGTGGCGCGTTACGGGTGGTTGGTGGACGCAAGACTTTGGGCAGAAAACGACGACCACGCAAAATGCTGCTCGCGGACCAAGACGTATAGACTCATTTGGGACGCTGCGCACACGACTCTCGCGTACGGCGAGCCAAGAAACCGACGAGCTCGGGGCGTGCGACTACAAAGCACTACGGGTCATCGATCCCGTGCGAAACGCGAGCGGCGCGGTGTGGTATCCACAGCAACAGCAAGTCGCGCAAGGATTCAACGTGACCTTCAAGTTCATGATCACGCAACCGACAGTCACATGTGACTACGCCGAGAGCGTCAGCGGTGCGTTCGTGCAGTCTTTACACACCAAGCTCTATGAAAAGTGTACGACTTCGGGCGGCGACGGCTTTGCGTTTGTCATTCGCGACGATAGCGCTTCGGCGCCGGGAGCGACAGACATCGGGTTCGATGGTCCCGGATTGGGATACGGTGGCATCACCAATTCGATTGCGTTCGAGTTCGACACCGTGTTCACCGCAGCATATAACGAACCACGTGAGAGTCACGTCGCGATTCACACTCGCGGTAAATCCCCAAACACGGCGCATTCGGCGGCGAGCCTCGCGACCGTCGCTCTTGACGGTTCCGTGCCCACGACGAGCATCACCGACGGTCAGATTCACGAAGTCTTCATCACGTACAAGCCCAACATCACCTCTGAGGAGATGTTTTTCGCCATCGAGTCCGGTGAAATCACCGGTTTGTCCACCGCCCTCAGCGCGCACACCGCCGACTCCCTCGGCGTCGTCTCCGTCTACCTCGACGACATGTCCTCACCGCTGATGAGCGTCCCTTTCAACATCGAGAGCATCTTGCGCGACTCCGCCACGAGCGGCAGCGCGTGGGTCGGCTTCACCGCCGCCACGGGAGATCTCTGGCAAGCCGTCGACATCTTAGAGTGGAACATGACCTCGGTCTCCGTCTCGTGACGGCGGCACGGTCAGACGGTTGTAACCAACTCCCTTCGATTCAGCAACCACGACGTCCCGCACTTCTCGACGCCCGCCCGCGTCGTTCTCGCGCTCGCGCGACTAAATCACGCGCGAACCGCGCGCGCGCGTCGCGGACCGCGCGAACCGCGCGCGCGCGACGCGCCGGCGACCGGCGACATCCATGACGGATGCCGCGTCAGCGACCGCGGCCGCCAAAAAATCGTCGAGCTCGCCGACGGACGCGTTCGGGTTCGATCAGCTCGCGCGCGCGCTCGAACCCGAGCGCGACGATGGAAATCGCGAGTACAAGCGGCGTTTGGTGGACGTCGCCCCCGAGCGATTCGAGGAACTCGTGACGCAGCTCCACTGGCGCTGCCTCGCGGAGGGCGCGGGCGAGGCGTTGTACGATTTAGGAGTGGACGACGACGGGACGGTGTTCGGATTGAGCGAATGCGAGATGGAGGAGAGCGTGGCGACGTTGAAACGAATGGCAGAGGCTATCGAGTGCGATGTGTCGGTGGTGTGCGAACGGCGGACGAAGACGGGAAAGCGAATCGCGACGTTTTTGGTGCGTCGACGCCCGTGCTCGAGCGAACACAAAGAGATCAGAATAACGACGTTGGGAAATGTGGATTCCGGGAAATCAACGGTTTTGGGCGTGCTCACAAAAGGTGGTTTGGATAACGGTCGAGGACTGGCGCGCGGGGGCGTGTTTCGACATAAACACGAGCTCGAGAGCGGAAGGACGAGTTCGATCTCGTCGCAAATTATGGGATTCGATGCGAAAGGAAATATAATCAACTACTCCAACCCAGACGTACGAGAGGCACATCAGTTGAGGTGGGAGCAAATCTGCGCGGCGTCGTCGAAAGTCGTGCATTTTAGCGACTTGTGCGGGCACGAAAAGTACTTACGAACGACGATGCATGGCATCGCTGGGTCGCTGCCTGATTTCGCGCTCATGTGCGTAGACGCGAACAGAGGCGGAATCATAGGCATGACGCGGGAGCATTTATCAATTATGCTCGGCTTGAAGGTACCTTTTTTCGTCATCGTCACCAAGGTTGACATGGCGAGCGAAGAGAACAGAGTGGCGACGCTAGACGCTCTTATGAAGATGCTCAAGCGCCCGGGCGTACATAAAACGCCCATCCTCGTGCGCGATGACATCGATGTCATGACATCTGTAAAGAACATCGCCGGCGGCGTGATCACGCCGATATTTCAGGCGTCGTGCGTCACGGGACTAGGACTCGATCTGATAAGGATGTTCTTGAATCACATTCCAAGCAGGCGGACATTCAAGCCGCTTGAAGGCGACCGCGCGCTTGTGCACTTGGATGAATCTTTCAGTGTGCAAGGTATCGGCACGGTGGTGAGCGGTCTCGTCGTGAGCGGAAAAATTACGACGCACGCGTCGATGTTACTCGGGCCTGATGGCCGCGGCGCATTCACGCCAGTGCAGGTAAAGAGCATCCAAAATAAGCGTGTGGCGGTCGAAGCAGTCGGTCAAGGGAACACGGCAAGCTTCGCCATTAAGCCGAAGAAAGGGCACATCCATAAGGAAGAAATTCGTAAAGGCATGGTTTTGTGCGACGCGAGCGTTCAGCCGAAAGCTACGTGGGTATTCAAGGCAGAAGTCATCATCTTGGCGCACCCGACCACGCTTCGGGTGAACTATTCGCCAGTGCTACACGCTCTCACCGTGCGACAAGCGGCGCGTATCAGCGCAATCGAAGGCAAAGACTTGTTACGCATGGGCGATCGAGCCATGGTGACATTCGAGTGGTGCCACAGGCCTGAATTTTTGTGCGAAGGGACGCGCATCATTTTCCGCGAAGGACGAACGAAAGGCGTCGGCGTGATTCGAACGATTTGTGCCGACGTACCGCGTACGCCACCGAGGACTTACAAAACCACACACATAGCTACCGTCGAGAGCGCGCACGTCGCCGAGGCTCGCTAAAAGCGTCGAGTATGCGTTTGCAATCTCATACAAAAACTCTCTCGTTTCCTCCTCCTCAGAACCTCCGAAGATTTCAGGTTCAAAACACGTGAAACCGGGATCATCGATCGGGCGTTCGGTATCGATCGATGAAACTACCGATGGATTCGATTAGAATCCGCGTCAAAGTAAAAGCTCGGATCCACTCCCAACACGAAACGCGTCGACAGAACTGCGCCGATCGACGGCCGTGACGCCGGAGCCGCCGCCGCCGACGACGACGCGGGTTTGAGTAAAGCGCAAGGGTGGCGTCGATCGTCTTCGACACCGCGCGACGACGACGCGTGACGAGGAGTACGATCGATGCGCGCGCGCGCGATGCACCGTGAACGCGAAGTCGATGCTGTTGACGAGACGGCGTCGACGACGACGACGACGACGACGTGCGTGTCGCAGTCGGATACCCGAATCGGTCGACCGGCGTTCGATGCGATGGAAGGACGGCTGATGGCGCACAATCGAGCGACGTGCGAGGGCGACGGGCCGTCGTGTTCGTACCGGTTGGAGCGGCCGCCGGAGTCGGCGTCGCCGTATTGGGCGAAAGTGTTTCTCGTTCGCGATCTTCTCCGCTCTGGGTCGTGCGATCGAGTGATTTGGTTGGATTCGGATGCAACGTTGCATCTCGGGCGGAGCGTGTGCGAGAGCGTCGATGACGACGGGGTCCGAAGGTGCGACGGCGCGACGCGGGCGGGCGTGTCGGCTGTGGCGGACGAGCTCTTCAACGGCGCGGAGTTTTTTTACGCTGGGCATACCGCGGTGACGTGTCCGGTGGGGCTGAATTGGGTGGCAAAATTTAACGCCGGGGTTTGGGGGGTGAATAATTCCACCAAAGGCCGGGAAATCATGGACACGTGGGCTCAACTGTACCCGAGACAAAACTGGCGAATGAACCCGGACAACACAAGTTGGACGTGCAACGACGAAAGTCGCGACGGGACGTGCGCGTACAGCGGGGGTAAGTATGAACAAGGGGCGTTTATCCGATACGTCATGCCGAAATACGCAAACGCGGGCGTTCTCCGCGAGCACGACGCGTGCCACATTGGAAGTCCTTGCGCGTCAAAGGCGGAGGCGACGAGTCGCGGCGCGAGCGTCTGTCACTTTCTGGGATGTTTCAAGGATCATTACGCAGCCTCCTACCTCGTCGGGAACTTCACCAGCGCCAACCTCGACGAGATTCCGGGTGAACTCGCCCACTGTCCCCACGCCAACGCTAGATTCTCTCTGCAGAGCGCTTCGGGCGTCGTATCCATCGACGGCAACCGCGTCGCTCGAGTCGTCGGATGCGGTGTGTTATTAACCCTCATCGTCGCCCTCTTCGGTCTCTTGAAGCGTCGTTCGGCCGAAACGCGCAAAGTGCAATCGTGCGGTGACAAAGATGAATCCACTCCGCTCGTTTAGTCTGATAGATAGTCTGCCAGTCTGCTCGTCGCCGGCGCTTGAGGGTGACACCGAGTACATTACAACTACAAATTTGTCTCGAGCGCTATCCGCCGAGGCTCGCTAAAAACGTCGAGTATGCGTTTTCAATCTCATACAAAAACTCTCTCGTTTCCTCCTCCTCGAGAACCTCCGACGCGCGCATCTCATCTAGTCTCAGAACCCACTTCCGCACGCACTTCGTCCCCTCGAAATCGTTCGGCAACCGACTCACCTTGCACAGCGCCAGCAACAAGTCCCCGAGCGCCGGCGCCACCTGATCCTTCGCCCGCATGTCCAGCTTCACCGTATCCATCACCCCTATGAAACAATGCGTCGCGTCCGCCACCGCGCGCGCCTCCGCCCTCCCCTCCGCCTCCGTGCCTCTCGCCGCGCCTCCGTGCTCCGCCGTCGCCGGCACCCCAGCCTCCAGCCTCCGTCTCGCCGCCGGCACCCTCGCCCCGTACGTCTCCAAGAATCGATCGAGGTCCGGCACGGAATCGCGCAGCACGCTCCGCAGCGTCTTAAACTTGCTCGTCAGGTCCACGCACGCGCGCTCGTACGCCTTCGCGTCGACGCTCGACCGCACGTACGCCCGCTCGAGCTTCTCGAGCGCGCGCGCGAGCGCGTACAGCGTCGCGAAATCGTCGTACCGCTTGCGCTCGTCCGTCGTGCGCCACAGGCGCACGCATTCGCCGTCCGCGACGTCGCGCGCGGGCGGCATGTCGGCCGCGCCGGCGCCGCGCGGCGTCGCGATGTCGCGTCGCGTCGCGTCGCGTCGGTCGTCAGAATTCGACCGCGAACATGAGCGAGGACTCGACCGCGGACTTCGCGCAGGCCGTCGTGAGCGCCGGCGCGGACGGCGGGAGCGCGAGCGGTGCGCGCGCGCGACGCGGCGAACGCGACGCGCGACGACGAAGCGACGCGCGCGGCGCGAAGGCGCCGGCCGATCTGAAAACGGACGGACGGCGCGGTCGCGCGAATCGGCGACGGCGCGCGGAGACTGACGACGACGACGAGGGGTGTGTGTTCGAGACGCAGCGCACGATACCATGGACGATGGATCGGTGCACGAGGACGCGGGCGCGCAGGAGGCGCAGATGCAGATGAATTCGTCGTTTCAGAGCGTGAGCTCGCTGAGCGCGTCGCAAGATTTCGGAACGAACGCGGGCGCGGAGGACTCGGGGCACGCGGACGGTGGATTGGATGACTTCGGCGATTTTGCGGCGGAGCCGGCGGCGGTGGAACAGATGACGGCGGAGGTGGGGCAGATGGCGGTGGAGCACGCGGCGCCGGCCGAACCCGCGGCGCCGGCGCCGGAGGAGGCGCCGATGGAACCCGTAGCGGTCATGTCTAACGCCGGGTCCGCGAGTGCGTTGAGTGAATCCGATTTTGCGGCGCCTGAGCAATCGGTGATGGCGGAGGAACCGGCGGTGAACATGTACAACTCGCCGCACTTGCAGGCGTTTCGCGCCGAGCAAGCCAAGCAACTCGCCGAGCGCGAGGAGGCGGAGAAGCGCGAAATCGAACGCATCAAAGAGGAAGCCCAGGCCGAGCTGGAACTCATGGATTCGCAGCGCGCCAAGCAAATCTCGAGCGCCAAGCAGGCGAACCGCGAGCGCCAAACGGCGGAGGAAGAGCTCTTCGCGAACGCCAGCGGTTGGGAGGCGGTTTCCAACTACGTGTCGGATGAAAATCTCGTGCCCGACTCCCTCACCGACCTGTCCAAGATGCGATCTCTGATTCGCGTGCTAAAAAACACGCCACCCGTGAAGAGCGCGTAGATTATGCAGAGCAACAACCACAATAACACCAAACCTCGTCCCCGCTCGCGAAGCGCCGTCGAGGACGCCTGAACGTCACAACTCGGCTTCCGCGGACGGCTCAGTTCGATCAACGATGCCGCGTGGCACATCGTTCGCGCGCATTTCGCTCGCGCGCTGCGCGCTCGCGTGCGCGCTCGCGCTCGCGACGTCGACGCGCGCGTGTGGTGAATTCGTCGTGACGACGGACGAAGTCGCGCTCGCGTCCAGAGCGTCGTCCGCGCCTTTGCGAGGGCTGACGCTCGCGGACATGATCGCCAAACACGTCGCGTTCCCGAGAGAGGTGAGGCCAACGCTCGATCGACGCGCGCTTAGGGACTCGGGCGGTCGGGGACGCGTGAGACGCACGCGCGGGACGACTTCGACTGCGACAGACTGACGATCTCTACTTATCGATCGGTTAGGCGCTCGTGAGAAACGTGGGAGATGCGTACGATGGCGACGATGCGTGCTCGTCTCTGGAGGGGCCGACGTGCGCAGCGCTGGGGGGGTCAAACGAACGCGCGACCGACGGCGACGACGCCGCGACTGCGCTCAAGGCGACCTCCGTTCGGCGATCGCGCGTGTCGCTCGTGCGTTTAGACGACGTGAGCGATTTAGTAAAGTATTTCAAAAAGAACGGCGTGCAAGGGGCGCTGTCGATAGCGATGGAGGAAAACGCCGGGGGGCTTCGGGAACGGCTGAGCGAACTGACGCAGGCGGCGGCGACGTCATTCGCGAAAGCGCAAGCGAGTACGGCGGCGAGCGATGCACAAGATGCCGTTACCGATGGCGCGGGCGTCGACGACGCATCAGACGCATACTCTACGTCATCGCCAATTTCGGGCTTCACCGGCGGGCCGTTCGACGGGTCGTCGAAGTCCGTCCCGGGTTTGGCAAAGCGAGTGGCCATCTTCTACAACGCCCGTCCCACCGCGGTGTCGCTTTACTGGGTTGATTTCGACGGTAACGAAGTCCACTACGTCGACGTACATCCACAACACCAAGGCATCGTGAAAACCTTTCAAATGCACATCTGGATCGTTCGCGAGTTGGATTCTTCGCGCTTCGTCGCGCAATACACCGTCGGCGACGAAGACACGTCCACGCAATCGTTCACCATTCCCACTTCCTAGACCGCCTCGAGGCGTTTTGTAATTTGTTTAATCCATTCGATGTAAATCCGGCGCAGTTTTCGCGTCTCGTTGCCGCTCTTCTCGCGTTATCCTCGTGGCTCGCTCTGAACCGCGCGTTGGGCCGACTAACAAGATTCAGAGGATAGAGCGCCTTCTCTCGCGCCGCGCGTCACTTCCCGCACCCTATCACCAATCGCCGCTCTCGGCGATCCATCGAGGCCTTTCGAGCCCATCTGCGACTCAGCGCGACCGACGCGCGACCGACGCGCGACGTCGTCGACGCGTTTTCTTCGCCGCCGGACGCTGACGTGGAAATTTCTCGCAATTTCTCGAACGCTCGAGGACGACGCGCGTGAACCATGAGTGGAAACGCGCTCGACGGCGTGCGGCGCGCGCACGAGGAAAAGTTCTTCAAGACGGAACAAGAGCACGAGGTGCGAAGGTACGTGGCCAAGCTGAAGGCGGAGGGACGGTACGACGCCGCCATGACGGCGGCGAGCGAACGCGCGGCGAAGCGAACAGTCGGCGCGAGTGCGTTACCGCAGATCATGGCGCATTCGTTACGGCTGAACGGTGTCGAGGAAGCGAAACACGTGAAACGCGTGATAGATCGTGAGTTCATGACGAAGCACCACTTGGTGACGAATTTGCGATACACGGACGGGTTTCTGCTCGGCGGACGCGTGACGCTCGGGAAGAATAAGTGGGTAGCGGGCACGACGGGGAGTGGCGTCGAGGGAGCGACTATATTCAGCGTACACAAAGCGACGACTCTCATGTCGGAGGTTCCTAAGCAAGCGCTGGACGGGGTGGAATCGCGCGCGGCGAGGTACATGGTTGATAACTCATTCGTGGAAGTCGCGGGCAAGCGAGTCAAGTTGATGCCGGATCCGACGCCGGGACGCGCCATGGCGTGGGGGGGGACGTTGGCCGTTTGGGGTACCTTGGGCTTAACATTGACGGCGTGCAAAACGCTCGGCATTCACTCTATCGGCGACGTGACGACGGTGATGAAGCGCGTCTTCACGCCGTACGCGAATTCGATTCGAGAATCGATGGCGCCGCTCAAGTCCCGTTTCTCGATGAGCAGCGCGGACGACTCGCCGAAATTCAAGGATTCAAATTTCGCGCACGATATCCGACGCATGTTCGCGTGACAAAGTTGTTAATCTACCGTCTGAAGATCTTAAAATCAAATCGCGTCTCTATCGTCTTCTATCGCGCGCACGCACTACTCCTCAATGCCCCTAACCTCCAACACTCTCAATCCCGTGAGCTGCGCTCTGTACCCATTCATCCGTCGATAATTCTTCCGCCGCTTCTTCTTGAATATAAACTTCTTCCCGTCCCGCACGTGCTCCTCGACCAACGCGAGAACCTCCGCCCCTGGCACCGTCGGCCGCCCGATCACCGTTCGCGTCTTGCTCCCCAGCATCAGCACCCGCGGCAACCTCACCACATCGTTCACCTCGACGTCCTTTATCTTATCCACGAATATCAAGTCGTCCGGGGACACCTTGAACTGATGCGACCGCACCTCGACGACGCCGAAGACGTCTTTAGGGCGCACCTCGACGCCGCGCTCGGCGTCGATCGCCGGCGCCTCCTCGCGCGGCACGAGGACGATGGATTCCGGCACGGCGTCCACGGCGGGGGTGACGCCGCCGTTGATCGTGAGTCCGCTCGCGAACGCGCGCGCGAGCGGCGGCGAGGGCGACGGCGACGACGACGACGGGGCGAAGGCGGCGACGGCGCGCGCGAACGACGTCGACGGCGCGGTCGCGGCGCGCGCGGCGCGCGCGGGCGCGACGGACGTCGCGAGAGAGAACGCGCGACGCGCGACGTGGCGAGACATCGGCGAGGGACGACGATCGGTGGGACGACGATCGGTCGAGGACGCCGCGCTGCGCGTAGTGACGTCGAGGCGAGACGGCGCCGAAGGGAGTCGTCGAAGGATTGGTCGGGCGATGGGACGATATCGATTACAGCGGTGTGGGGTGCATAAATAACTAGTTGCGTCAGGCGATGTCCTCCACCTCCGCCAAGGCTTCGGCCATGTGATGGTGCAGCTGCGCCAGTTCGCGCTCGAGGACGTCCATGTCCGCGCGAAGGTCGCGCGCGAGCGGCGAGGGAGGAGAAGACACGCGCGGTGACGGTGCGTCGGCCCTCGAGTCGCGCTGTTCGACGTCTTCGCGCTGTTCGCGCACCATCTCTATCGCGCGTGACGTGGCTTCCGTCGCCACGCGGATGTCGTCGTCGTGACGCGCGGCCTGCGCGTGAATTTCTCTTCGCGCCGAAGCCAACTCTCGCTCTAAGATGACCCTCTCCTTCTCGGAGGTGCGGATGATTTCGTGCGCGTCGCCGAGCTCGCGCTCTAAAATCTCCACTTGCGCCTTTGCTCGCTCTATTTCTGCGACGCTCCAAGACGACGCGATGGTTTCGCGCGTCGCCGGCGCGTTGTCGTCCTCCTCCATCGCCAAGCTATCTCTCAGCGCGATCGCCTCGGTCAGTGCGCTCAACTCGGCGATGACCGCGCTGACGGCTGAACCGCCCAGAGCGCGCCCGCTCGGCGCCGTCGGCGCGAACGAACGCAGCGCGTCCAACGCCATCTTGAGCGTCGATACTGACCGGCGCCTTTGCTTTGATTCTCGCTCCAAAGTCTTCGTCAACTTCTTCTTCAGAGCCCGAATCTGTCGCTTACGCTCGTCATCATCCCCGTCTTTCGTCTCCTTTAACTTATCGTGCGAATATCTCAACGCCGCGTGCTCGCGCTTTAACTTGACGCACTCTCCCGAGAGCTCCTCAAGTTTTCCCTCCGCCCTCTCGCGTCGACGCTTCTCCTTCGTCAACTCCTCTCGAAAGCAAGCCGCCTCCTTGGACAACGCCCGAAGCTTTGCGCTCGACGTCGTCGCGCCGCGCGACGCCCCACCGTCGCGTCTCGACGTTTCCGCGCGCGCGTGCGCTCGCGGCGGTCGCGTCGCGCTCGGCGTCGGCTCGCCGTCCGAGCTCGACGCGTCCGAATACCCCCCCACGTGCGCGCCGAACGGTCTCCGAGTCGCACCGGCACCGCGCTTACTCGCGTCGCCGCGCGCGCCGCCATCGGCGCCTCCCGCGCGCGTCGGCGTCGTCATTCTCGCGCGAATGCGCTCAACGGTCTGTTTCCCTCTCGTCCGAAATCCCGCCCCTTCGCGCGCGTCCTCCTCCGCGAGCGCCCATATCCACGACGATCGCACGACGACGTCGTCGACCTCGCGCATGTCGACCGGCGCGATCGATCGACGCGCGATCGCGCCGGTCCGCTCGCGGACGCGCCGGTCTGCCGTCGGCATTGGTTCGCGCGTCGCGTCGGCACCGCGCGGCGCGTCGACCCGCCTCGCCGTCGACCGCGCGCGTCGATCGGGCGCGATGGCGCCGTACGTTCCCACCGGACGCAAGCGCGGGCGGCCGCGCGATCCGAACAAGCAGCGACCGCGCAAGCCCGGGCCGCCGCCCGCCGCGCTCAGGGTGCGCGCGCGACGACGACGACGACGACGACGCGGCGCGACGCGACGACGACGATGACGCGCACTGACGATGACACGCCGACGCGAACGCGCGCGCAGGTGCGACGGAACCCGATATTCGAAGAGATGCGACAGCAGATGGACGCGGTGGTGGCGGCGGTGCACCCGAAGCGCGAGCGCGACGGCGAGGAACGAAAGAAACGAACGAAAGAGACGCTTGCGGATCGAGTGGAGAAGGCGGTGGCGATATCCATGACGGAGGAAGAAAAGGCGAACATCGAACGCGAGCGGAGGGAGGCGGCGATGTATTGGCCGGTGTGTTTGAATCCGAAACTGAAACCGAAGGGGAGCGAGGTGAGCGAGGATCGTAAGACGTTCACGAGCTCGAAAGGGTATCGCACGTGCGCGGCGTCGCACGGAGTTCGATGCGGTGCGTTTTATTATGAGATTACGATTGCATACTTGGGGGAGAGCGGACACGCCAGAGTGGGGTGGAAGTCGAAGAAGGGCGAGGCGAACGCGCCCGTCGGATTCGACAAGTTTGGGTACGGGTACAGGGACGTGGGTGGGGAGAAGGTGCACGAATCGACGCTGGCGCCTTACGGCGAGCCTTTTAAAGAGGGCGATGTCATTGGGTGTTACATATTCGTCGAAGAGATGAAGATGAAAAGCCTCAAGAAGGAAGAAAGCGGCGACGCCCCCGAACCCGCTAACGCGAGTTTCGTCGCCTTCTCGCGAAACGGGACGTTTCAAGGCAAGGCGTACGTGGGTCTGAACGACGACGACGGCGCGTACTTTCCCGCGGGTTCACTCTTCACCGCCCCGGACGTGGAGCCGGCGAAGTTGGTGTTTAATTTCGGACCAGATTTCCAACATCCACCGGACGCCGAGGCGTGGGACGTGCCCGCGCCGCGACCGATGAGTGATTTAGATCCACCCCGACCGACGCCTGAAATTAAACTCGAACCATCGCCGGAGGAGACCGCGGTGATTGTCGAAGCGCCGAACGCTGAAGAAGAGACGCACGCCGCCACTAGCACGTAGCACTGTGTACATAATTATTGTTTTGAGGTATGAAATCTAAAAACACAACGTTACAAACATCTCCTCCACGCTATCACGCCGGTACCTTCAACCGCGCCGACTTGACTTGTTTCAGCTGTCTCTTCATCTTCTTTCGCGCCTTCGAATCGTTTTGAAACGTCTGCGCCGCCAGCTGTCTCGGAGTCGGCGCGCCGTCCGGCCTTCGTCCCTTCTTCGTCACGCCGCTGCCCTTCTTTGTTTTCAAAAATATATCCGCCTTCCCGACCGCGTTCATCCCCCAAGCCACCGCCTCGTCGTTTCGTCTCGCCGCGTCCTCGGCCCGCGCCAGCGTCTCGGCGTCGACGACGACGTCTCGACTTCTCCGCGCGTCGTTCGCGTCGTCCGTCTCCATGGTCATGTTCTGATGCGCCCGCGAGTTCACCACGGGTACCTTCGGCGCCGCCATCGCGCGCGCCATCGCGGCTTGCTTCGCGTCGAACTTTGCGCGATCATCATCGGTTTCGTTGAGCGCGTGCAGGCGCGAGGCGCGGACTTCGCGCTTACACGCGGCGCGCGCCGATTTACCCATATATGGCGGCGGCGGCGCGACGAAGACGACGACGGACTCGCGAGCGCGACGCGCGCGGTGCCTCAGACGCGAGCGCGGCGAACGGTTACGATTCGTTCGCGCGAGCGCGGCGTTCGAGCTCGCGAGCGAGTCAGCGAGCGACGAAGACTGCGGCGCGACTCGCCGCCAACGCGAGGGACGGAGGCGCGACGAGCGGCGAGCGGAGGTTCGTGATTCGTGCGAGCGCCGTTCGCGCGTCTACGCTCGCAATCTATCATGCATTCCTATCTTTTAATTCTATGTCGAAGCGAACAGCGCGTTGACGAAATCGCGACGTGAGTCGTCGGCGTCGGCGTCGGCGACGCACGAGGCGTCGATGTCTTCGGCGAGGCGAAGCCACGCGGACGTCTTCGCGAGGGACTTTAATGAGGCGTCGATGATTTGTGCACGATATGCACACGCGCGCGTCGCTCCATTGGCGTCGACGAAGGTCGCGAATCGTACCAAGTCGTCGTCCCTCGATTCAATATCCGAAACATTGACATCAAACGTCACGGTGAAGAGCACGCTGCAATCTTTCGCCATTTGACCGAGCACGAATGAGCGTAAGCGCTCGAGTAAATCTTCCGATACCTCACCAGCGCGTTGGCGCGTGGCATTCAGTCGCTCGCATAATTCGTGGACGTCACGATATGTCTTCACGGCGTCATCTCCGCCTCGTAATTGGTGGTGAAATATAAACTCGAACACTTCTCTCGCGTTCATGACAAGATTTGGGAGTACGCGAGAAAGCGTGGACACAACATCTGCGTCGGCGGTTACACCTCGCGCGTCGACGAACACACGCGCACCACGCGTGACTCGCAGATTGTTCTGCGGACACGCCATCAACGCTTCGCACGCGCGGCGAACATCCGCGTCTCCACCCAATAAATCCACCGGAACGTACGAGCTCGCCGCCTCGCGCTCGCCGCGCGCGACTTTCAACCGCTGATGTGCCGGAAATCTCCACGCGCGTCTCCCGTTGACGATGGCCCCGACGAACGATTTCGGCTTGATCTCAATCACCCATGCGTTCTCGACGTCGTCCTCAAAGACGCGGCTCGTCTCCGCCGCGACCTCCGACAGTTGCCCGAACGCCTCCGCCGCGTTTGCGACGCGTCCATCGCGACCTTCCGCCCTCGCCGTCTCGTGCGCCGCATCGCGCGTCGTCTTCAGCGCCAACGCATTCAAAGCGTCGCCGTCCACGCGCACGACCGCCCGATCGTCCCGCCATCCCGCGCGTCCCGACGTCGTCGGCGCGTTCGCGAAGAACGCGTCCCGCGCCGCCGCGTCGAGCGTCGTCCACGACGCCTCATCGCGGTCGGCGCCCCACACCAGCGCGTCCACGGTGTGACACCGCCACGCGCGATCGCCGCGGGCGCCCGCGGGAGTCTTTAACAGGCGCAGCAGCGCGCCGCGAAGCTCGGGACGCGGGCCGGTGTAACGAAACACGACGTGGGCGTTGCCCTCGCGCGCGTAGGCGTAGTGCGCGACGTCGTCCGCGGTGATTCGAATAACGGCGGCGGACGTCGAGGCGCTCGCGCGCGCGTCGCGCATCGCGCGAGGAGGCGCGCAGTGGCGTCGACTGGGCGCGGGCTCGGAATACAGTTACAGATGTGACTAGTCGTCGCGTCACGCGGCGCGCATGGCGTCCAGGCGTTCGAATATGTTTCTGGGCGCGCCGTCGATGAGTTTGGCGGTGCCACACGACGATTGCGTCGGGCGCTCGGCGCCGTCTTCGCGATGCGCCAAGTAAGATTTCACGATGCAGTTGAACGCGTCGGGCGTTTCGTGCGCCGGACAGTGTCCGCTGGGCGTGAGCTCGTAATAATCGGCGCGAGGGATCACGCGCTTTAATCGTTGTCCCCAGAGCGGCACGACCCACGGGTCGTCTTTTCCGTACACCATGGCTACCGGGAGATCGGCGGGAATTCGATTCAACATTTCGTCGAAGCTCAACGCGGCTTTCGGCGACCACACGACGGAGCAAAACGTGCTCAGCGCGTGAACGTTATCCGTAGGTTCGATGATTTGACGAACGAGCGTGTCGTCGATTCGCGCGGAATTTGCGTAGACGAGTGAAAGTAATCCTCGCACGTTGGCCGCGCTTCGAAAGCTTTCCCAATACGCTTTAATCGGCGTGCGAATCCATTTCGGCGCCGGCAGCGCGCCTCGCCAAGGCGCGATCTTACTTCCCCACGCGTTGGGATCGCTCGGCACGAACGCCCAAAACGGCGTCGCGTTTACTAAAATCAACCCTTTCGTCAGCTCGGGCGCCATGGCCGCGACGTACGTCGCCACGAATCCGCCGAGCGAGTTTCCCGTCAAGTACGCTCGCTCGCCCACCACCTCGCTCAAGAAATACTCCACCTGCTCCCGCCACGCGTCCACGGAGTACTGAAACCCCTCCACGTCACCAGCCTCGCTCGGCCACGACCGTCCTTGTCCGACGAAATCCAGCGCCCACACGCACGCGTCGTCGCCGAGCGCGCCTCGCGCCAACTGCGCGTCGTAGTGAAACGACCCGACGCCGAACCCCGGCAGCAGCACGACGTGCTTCGCGCTGTCCGCGCGTCCCGCGCGTTCGTACCGCACGTCGTGTCCGCGCCACGCGTAAGAGCAATCGCACCGCGCGCCGTCGTCCGTCGTCGTCGTCGTCGTCGTCCCAGCGCTATCTCGAGCGGCGAAATCATCCTTCGTCGCCCGCGCGCGCGCCGGCGCCGGCCGCCGTCGCGCGCGGACGCGCGTCGATCGCGCGCGCGGCGACGCGCGCGTCGTCGCCCGCGCGCGCGTCGTCGCCCGCGCCATCGCGCGCGCGTGTGCGAACGCGGCGTCGCGTCGCGTCGATCGCGACTTCGCGACGCGCCGACGCGACGCGACGCCGCGCGCGCGACATGGGCGGCGAAGAGTCCAAGCCCGCGACCGCGGACGCGACCGCGGACGCGACCGCGACGACGGCGCGCGCGACGGACGCGACGGACGCGACGGACGCGACGACGGCGCGCGCGATGGATGCGGCGGCGGACGCGGCGGAGCGCGTCGAAACCTTGACGATCGCGACGCGAACGAAGCGAGCGACGCAGATCGCGGCGAACTCGGACGTGGACGTCGCGTTCCGACCGTTCGGGGCGCCGCTGGCGTTTCTGGCGGCGTGCGCGAAGATCGGGGTGAAGACGACGTGCGGCGAGCAGGTCAAGACGGCGCCGGCGGAGGCGCGGACGACGACGAAGGATGGGAAAGTGGACGTCTCGGGCGCGATCGACGCGTTGGAGGCGTTGGAGGACGCGTGCGAGGGCACGGGGTTGCTCGGCGCGGGATCGGCGGCGCGGGAGGAGGTGTTTGAGTGGCTGACGAGATGCCGAAGCTTGGCGCCCGGGGGCGGGTTCGAGAAGCAGTGCGAGGGCGTGAACGAATACCTCGCCACGCGGACGTATCTCGTCGGGCACGACGTGACGCTCGCGGATTTGGCGCTTTGGGCGGAGTTTACGACGAATCGACAGTGGGCGGTGGTGGAGAAGAAAGGGAAGTGCGGGAACCTCGCGAGATGGTTGGCTACGATGAACGCGGACGCCGAAACGCAAGCGGTCGTGGCTGCGGCAAACGCGGGGAATCCGATTCTCAGCAAGAAGGCGACGACGGTGTCGGATACCGGTAAGGTTGTCGGTGCAAAGACATCAGGTTCGTTCGAGGTCGATCTTCCGGGAGCGGAGGAGGGGAAAGTCGTCACGAGATTTCCCCCGGAACCGAGCGGAATTTTGCACATTGGCCACGCCAAGGCGGCGCTGCTCAACCATTACTTCGCTCGACGATACAAAGGTAAGCTCATAGTTCGTTTCGACGACACGAATCCGGACAAAGAGAACGTCGACTTTGTCGATGGTATCATGCGCGACATCGCGACTTTGGGTCTGGATCCGGACGTCGTCACGTACACGTCAGACTCCTTCGACGCCATTCTCAAGATGGGCGAAAAACTCATCAAAGAGGGCAAGATGTACATCGATACCACGGACGTCGACACCATGCGTACGGAGCGTATGCAGAAGATCGAGTCCAAGTGCAGAAGCCAGAGCGTCGAGGAAAACTTGCGACTTTGGAAGGAGATGAAGGCGGGCTCCAAGGAGGGCGCGGAGTGCGCCGCGCGCTTCAAAATCGACATGTCCAGCAACAATGGCTGCATGCGCGATCCCGTCGCTTTCAGATGCAACGTCGAGACCCCGCATCACCGTACGGGAACGAAGTATAAGGTCTATCCGACCTATGACTGCGCGTGCCCTTTCGTCGATGCGCACGAAGGCGTGACGCACGCGCTTCGCACCTCAGAGTACGCCGATCGCGAAGATCAGTACAAGTGGATTCAAGAAGCGATGGGAATGCGCAAGGTGCACATTTGGGAGTACAGTCGATTGAACTTGGAGTACACCACGTTGTCCAAGCGTAAGCTTCAGTGGTTCGTCGATAACAAGCACGCGACTGGATGGGACGATCCGCGTTTCCCGACGGTGCAAGGCGTCGTTCGTCGAGGTATGCAAGTCGAAGCGCTCAAGGAGTTCATGCTTTCGCAGGGTGCGAGTAAGAATAACAACCTGATGGAGTGGACAAAAATCTGGGCGATGAATAAGAAGATCATCGATCCGATCGCCCCGCGCCACGTGTGCATCGACAACGCCGACGCCGTAGTCGTCAAGGTGCTCAACGGACCCGAGGGAGAAGAATGGTTCACGACTCCGAAACACAAAAAGAACCCAGATTTGGGCATCAAGGTCGTGTTGCGCATGAACGAAGTCATCATCGAGCAAGCCGATGCGCGCGCCATTAGCGAGGGCGAGGAGTGCACGTTGATGGGCTGGGGCAACGCGTTTTTCAAAAACATCGTCAAGGAGGGCGACGTCGTAAAATCCATGGATTGCGAAATCAATCCGGAAGGCGACGTGAAGACGACCAAGTTAAAGATGACTTGGTTGGCGAACTGGAACGAGCTCGTGCCGGTCGAGTTGAAGGACTATGACTACATGATTACGAAGAAAAAACCAGAAGAGTCTGACGAGTTCAAGGACATCGTCAACCCGACCACCGAGGTCGTCACGATGGCGAAGGGTGATGGAAACTTGCGCGCGTACAACAGAGGTACCGTCATTCAAATCGAACGCAAGGGCTATTACGTCGTCGATCGCGTGTACGTGAACATGGACACGCCCATGGTTTTGCTCAGCATTCCGGACGGCAAGAAGGCGTCGTGGGGGGTCTCGGCTAAGTAGGCGGCGAACGTCTTTAACGGCATGTTAATACGAATTTCTGTCATACATTGACACACATCGATAGCTAATGCGCGCGCGTCAATCACGCTCCGAGTTGCGCTTTCAACTCCCCGGATTCGTGCATCGAGTTCACGATGTCGTGCCCGCCGAGAAGCTCGCCGTCGACGTACAGTTGCGGAATCGTGGGCCAATCCGAAAAGTCCTTGATGACGAACAGTAAGTTGGGGTTATAGTAATCATCCAACACGTTCACCGTGTCGTAATCCACCATGAGCTCGTTTAAGACGTTAATCATGCGATGCGAAAACCCGCAATCGGGCTCTTCGCGCGTTCCCTTTATGAACGCGACAATCTTATGTTCGCGCACGCACGTCCCGATCGCCTCCTTCAGCGCGTCCGCGGTCATTTGTGGAGTTTTTCCATCGCTCAATCGCAAGCACGCCTTGCTCGGCCGCGCCCGTCGCTCGCTAAACAGTTTATTCCCCGGCGCGTTCCCCGGCGGCAACCCGCCCGCCGTCGTCACGTGTTCCATCACCCACGTCTTCCACGCCGCCTGTAAATCCGCCTTGCTCGCGTCCGGCAGCGCCATACACTTCACCGCGTAACAGTACTGCGGCATCTCAAACGCGTGCACCTTCACGCTCGCGTTCACCTTTCGCGACAGTCCCACGTACTGCAGCGCGTCCCGCTCGTCGTACACCGCGTACACCCCCGCCGTCGCCGGAATCCGCGCGTCCGCGTGTCCATCGTTCGCCACGCGCACCGTCTCCGCGTCCGCCAGTTTCACCGCCGTCGCCGCGTCGAACGTCGTCGCCGACGTCGACGTCTTCGCGTCGTCGTCGTCGCTCGCGCGCGTCGCGCGTCCCGTCCGCGCCGTCGCGCGTCCCGTCCGCGCCGTCGCGCGTCGCGCGCGCGTCGTCGGCGTTCGCGCCGTCACCGCGCGCGTCACCGCGCGCGCGCGCGCCATCGTCGCCGTCGCGTCGTCGACCGCGCGTCGTCGAGTCGCCGCCGTCGGACGGTCGGTCGACTTTCTCTGGTTTTTTCGCGCCGGCAGCGCGTCGCCAGTGCGCGCGCGACGACGCGAACCGGCACTGTTCGGCGCGAACGACCGACGACGACGCGACGACGACGAGACACCGAGCGAGATGAGGTGCGACGGGCGAAGAGAGACGAAGCGACGACGACGAGACGCGAAGCGACGCGCGCGCGCGCGCGACGACGACGACGGACGCGCGGGAGACGCGCGCGCGCGCGTCGAGGGAAAGTCAATGACGGCGAGGCTAAAATTAACCGACGCGGGACTGACGACGACGATGGACGACGGACGCAGAGAAATCGTGCACATTCAAGCGGGCCAATGCGGTAACCAAATCGGGGCGAAGTTCTGGGAGGTGCGCGCGCGCGCGCGGCGGCGATCGAACGCGGGCGCTCGGGAGAGTCGAGACGCTCGGCGCGAGTCAACTCGAACGCGGCGAGGCGCGACGGCTCGACTGACTTTGTGCGCGATCGATGGTGACTAGGTTATTTGCGATGAACACGGGATCGATCCCACTGGGACGTACGCTGGAGACGCTGATTTGCAGCTCGAACGCGTGAACGTGTACTTTAACGAAGCTTCCGGAGGTACGCGCGTTGACCGACGCGCCGAATGTATTTTTAACCGTCTTTCGCGCAGGTCGCTACGTGCCACGCGCCGTGCTCATGGACCTCGAGCCGGGCACCATGGATTCGGTGCGCTCTGGGCCGTACGGTCAAATCTTCCGACCGGATAACTTCGTGTTCGGGCAAACCGGTGCGGGAAACAACTGGGCGAAGGGTCACTACACCGAAGGCGCCGAGTTGATCGACGGCGTGCTCGACGTCGTGCGCAAGGAGGCTGAATCGTGCGACTGCTTGCAAGGTTTCCAAATGTGCCACTCTCTCGGTGGCGGTACCGGTTCCGGTATGGGTACGCTTCTCATCTCGAAGATTCGCGAAGAGTACCCCGATCGCATGATGCTTACGTTTTCCGTCGTTCCGTCGCCCAAGGTGTCGGATACCGTCGTCGAGCCGTACAACGCCACACTTTCTGTGCACCAGCTCGTCGAAAACGCCGATGAGTGCATGATCCTTGACAACGAAGCACTTTATGATATTTGCTTCCGCACGCTAAAGCTCACGACGCCGACGTTTGGTGATTTGAACCACTTGATCTCCGCCGTCATGTCCGGCGTCACGTGCTGCTTGCGCTTCCCGGGTCAGCTCAACGCCGACTTGCGCAAGCTCGCGGTGAACTTGGTGCCGTTCCCGCGCTTGCACTTTTTCATGGTCGGGTTCACTCCTCTCACGTCCCGTGGTTCCCAGCAATACCGCGCCCTCACGGTGCCGGAGTTGACGCAACAAATGTGGGACGCAAAGAATATGATGTGCGCCGCCGATCCGCGTCACGGCCGTTACCTCACCGCCTCCGCCTTGTTCCGCGGACGCATGTCCACCAAGGAAGTCGACGAACAACTCTTGAACTGCCAAAACAAGAACTCTTCGTACTTTGTGGAGTGGATTCCGAACAACGTCAAGAGTTCGGTGTGCGATATCCCCCCCAAGGGTCTCAAGATGTCGTCCACGTTCATCGGCAACTCGACGGCGATTCAAGAAATGTTCAAGCGTGTCAGCGAGGCGTTCACCGCCATGTTCCGTCGCAAGGCTTTCTTGCACTGGTACACGGGAGAGGGTATGGACGAGATGGAGTTCACCGAAGCCGAATCGAACATGAACGACTTGGTTTCCGAGTACCAGCAGTACCAAGACGCGAGCGCGGAGGAAGAAGGCGAATTCGACGAAGAAGACGCAGAGGAAGCTTTCGCCATGTAAGCGCCGGCTGTGCCCTCGTCGTCGTTACCAAGACCCGTCGCGTGTTCATCTATATCAAACGGCGAGTGTTTAAAGAAGGATGCTCCACGATCGAAGGATCCGTAGGTTCGTTGGGAAGAGCGGTAGTAGATCGTACAAAAATAAGTCGCGCGGGCGCGCTCGCTTGTTCAAATAGTGCAGCAGCGTTTGTTATAAAAATACAAATCCCCTTCTCGTCACCCGCGCGCTTCTTCGTCAACTTTCAGACGCTCAGTCAACGATCGCGACAATCCCTCTAAGCTAGTATTCTGTTTCTCTAAGCGAACCACTCTGTCTCGCAGCGCGTTGCGCTCTTCGACGAGTTCGATCAACGCCGCGTCTGATTTTTTCTTCATCAACTGCGCCTCCAACTTCGCCTTCTCAATCGAGAGCGCTTCGTTCCTCGCCCGTGCCAGTTCCTCGTGAAGAGTGTCATACGTCGACTCGTTCGTCTTCACCGCCTCTCGGAACTCGTCAAATTTGTCGCCGAACGTCTTCAACTCCTTCGTCAGCTCTATTTCGCGTTCGAGTCGCTTCGCAATCTCCACTCGCGCCTCCTCCAGCTCCAGCTCCAGAGCGCGCTGGCGCTCTTCCATAATCTTCACCCTCGCGTCGCACAGTTCCTCCATCTTCGCCATCGCTTCCATCGTCCGCGCCGCGCGCTGCTCGTGCGTCGCGCAACTCGTCTCCAAAAGACTTTGTCTCTCTTCGTACAGCGCGAGCTCGGACACCGCCCGCTCGCGCATCGCGTCCTGCGCCTCCGCTCGCTCGCGCACGGCGACTAAATCCTCATCGATGGTTTTCACCAGCGTCGCGTTCGCGCGCTCGAGCTCTTCGTTTCGTCGTCGCAATTCGCGCGCCAAACGCTCGAGCGTTTGATTGCGTTCGACCGTCGCGCCGAGCTCCGTCGCCAGCGCCACGGCGTCCGCGCGCGCGGCGTTCAGCGCCTTGGCGTTCGCCCTGACGTCCGCGTCGACGACGCCGACGTTTTCTTTCGCGTCGTCGCGCGGCATCGCGTCAGTCTATGCCGCTCGCGGGCATGTCGTCCGCCGAGCTCGCCGCGCTGCGCGAAGCGTACGCCGACGCGGAGGAGTGGATGCTCGAGGGCGTGTGCGCGTCGCTCGACGGCTTGCGGGGCGATCGCGCGGGCGTGCGCGAGACGCTCGGGTCGTTTTTGGGCGAGCTCGACGGCGAAACCATGGAGACGCTCGCGGACGCGTGGGCGCCGCGCGCGCGCGAGGGCGCGGCGGGGGGGCGCGCGCGCGAGCCGGCGTTCGCGAGCGGGTCGACGCGCGACGACGACGCGCGAGCGGGCGATGGGGCGACGGTGGGGACGACGACGACGACGACGGCGGCGGCGAGTCGAGACGGCGCCGGCGCGAACGCGAAAGCGGGCAAGTCGTCGCGCGAGCGCGCGCACGCTCGGGAATCGAAGGCGCTGCGATTCGTCGAAAAGCCTTTGAAAGCGCGGCGCGGGCCGTCGCGAGGTGAGCGCGCGATTCGACCGGGGGACGAGCTCGCGCCCGGGGACTTGGCCAAGTCGTGCGTGAACTGTCTGGCGTGCGGGAAAATTTTTGATTTACGCGCGAAAGACGGCGTACTTTCGCAAACGGCGCTCGCATTTTTAGAGGGTAGCGCGCGGTGTACGTTTTGCGGGGCGTACGTGGAAGTGATGCTCGCGGACGGCGTGACGCGATTTCGCGGCGGGGACGCGGGAGACGGCGGCGCGAAGCCGACAGCTGAGGCGGCGGCGCGAGACGTGTTCGAAGAGCTGAGCAAAATTTCTTTGGGAACAGTCACGAGTGACGCTCGGGCGGATGGTGATGCGGCCACCGCCGCGGCGGTTGCGGCGAAAGATCGTTTGGTACATTTCGACCAAACGAGCGCCAAGCGCACGACGGTGATCGACGACCAGTCCGAGTGGTACGAAATCGACGGTAACGCCTGGCTCGATGAGACCGAACGCGAAGAGCTAAAGAGGCAGGCGAAGGAAATGGCTGAGGCTGAGGAGGAAGCTAAGCGTAAGGCACGAACGACGTGGACACTCGACCTCGTCGGTCGTAAAGTCGTCGCCCCGGCCGCGGAGGACGACGCCGAATCGACGGCGACGAGCGACGATCGCGCTTCAGACTCCGCGCTCGCCGCCGCGAAAGCCATCCGCGCCGCGCTGGCGACAAACGAAGAGTACGCTCAGGGCGGTGGTGGCGCCGCCGCATCAGCTGCCGAGACTGCTCGCGAGCTCGAGCGTCGCGTCTTCGTTGATCCTAGAGTTTCGGCGCGACCGTCGTTCCTCGCCGCGGCGTCCCCGGCGCCGGTGTCTGGTGGGCAGAACAAAGGCGCGGCATCGAAGAAAAACGACGCCTTCGCGCGGCGCGCCGGCGAATCTTCGCGCGTTCTGGACGACGATCCGTTTGAAAGCGTTTGGGAAGAGCTCAACGATCTCGGGTTTTCGCAAGTCTCGTAGCGTTTCGCGCGACTAGAAATTGTACTAACGTTAGCATTAGAAAATGTAGCGTCTAGCGAACCGTTCACACGATCCACACGGTGTCATCCGATGACGCCCCGAACTCTTCCGCGACGACGTTACTGTCGGCAAACATGGGATTGTCGAACCCGCGACTGAACGAGCCCGGAAGCTGTCGGCGACGCGTGTTCGAATCCCACGCGCTCTTCCACGCGTTCGCGCCGCCTCGCACGATGACGACGCGCTTAAACCCGCTCGTCTCGAGAATCTCCTTCGCTCTCACCGCGCGACACCCCCCGACGTCGTCCATCACCATCGATTTCGCATCTTTCGAGCCATCCGCGTCATCCGCGTCCGCGCCATCCATCCGCGTCCGCGTCGTGCGTCCGCGCCCGTCGTCGTCCCTCGCGCCGTCGTCGTCGCCGTCGTCGTCATCGCCGTCGTCGTCGTCCCGTCGCGTCGTCGCGCCGTCCCTCGTCGTCGCGCCGGCGTCGCGACGTCGCGACGTCGCGACGCCGCGTGGAAAATCCGCGCGGTCGTGCGGTCGGTCGCGTGTGCGTAAACAGTCAGCGCACATGTACGAGTTCGCGCGGGACGGCACACGCGCCGTGGGCGCGACGACCGTCGCGCGTCGCGCGCGGCAGACGCGGACGCGACGCGCGCGCGTCGCGCGGGCGAACGCGCGCGCGCGCGGAGGCTCGGACGACGGCGCGGCGACGCGCGACGCGACGCGACGCGCGACGCGACGCGACGCGACGGCGACGGGACGACGGCGAGGACGAACGTTCGAGGGACGCGCGGCGACGCGTTTTGAGCGCGCGCGCGAGGCCGACGACGCGAGGGACGACGGCGCTCGGCGAGAGGGATGGTGAAGTTCGCGCGAAGGCTCGAGAGCGAGGCGTTCCCGTCGTGGGCGGCGCATTACATCGATTATCGCGCGCTGAAGAGGGTGGTGTACGAGGCCAAGGACGGGGCGGACGGCGAGGAGGGCGCGCGGAGGTTTTTGAACGCGCTGCGAGATGAGATCGTCAAGGCGAATGGGTTCTACGCGACGAAAGAGCGCGCGCTGAGGGAGAGGTTGGATGCGCTGGAGACGGACATTCGGAGCGATAGCGTGGACGCGACGGCGTTGCGAAGGGCGAAGAAGACGCTCGTGCGCGAGTTTTATCCCGAGTTGAGCGAGTTGAGAGAGTTTGTGGTGTTGAATTATACCGCCGTCGTCAAGGCGGTGAAGAAATTTAACAAGAATTGCAACCGTAGCGAAAATGCGGTGAGCATTCTGAGCGAGTCGCCGATGTTTTATTCGCTCGGGTTGGCAAAGTTGGTGACTCGGACCGAAATGCTCGCCGTGCACGCGGCGCCGACGAAGTCGGCAAAGGTGCTCGAAGACTCCATATGCCCGGTGTGCGAGGAGGTGCTGAGCAATCCTGTGGTGTTGCCGACGTGCAGACATAAGTTTTGCTTCAAGTGCATCATCAACAGCGCGCCGTCGGCGAGCACGCCGCTCATCACGACGGCTTCGGTGACGAATTTAAACGACATCGCAAATCTCGCCGAGACGGGGTCTCCCATCATGAAGACGCCGGCGAGCAAAGTGGCGTTGTTCCCTGGTCGCTGTCCGGTGTGTCGCGCGAAAGAAGATCGCAAGATCGACGGTCGAATGTTCAAGCCGGACTCGAATTTGGATGAGCTCATCCGCAACTTCAACGACAGAGACTTGGACACGGATGCGGACGAGCTCGACGCGGACATGTTGATGACACCCGCCGCCGCGGGATCTGCGTCGGATGAGAGCGCGTCGGACGTGCAGCCGGAGCATCCCGTGCCGACGCTCCGAAAGGTTTTACTCGTCGCTGTTGCGGGATGTCGCGTGGACGCCATGCTCACCGCGAATACGCCGACGCTTAAATCGTTTATTCGCGGTAACAAGAACGCGTGCTTCTCGCTCGACATGAATGCGAGCGCGATGCGGTGCTCGACGAGTGCGAACTCGCCGATGCTACCAATACTCACGGGGCAATCGGTGAGCGTGTTGAAGGCCATCGATGAAGACGAAGATGCGACGTTGTCGTCCATTTATGATAGACTGAAGGAAACACGCTCGTGGATCAAAGGCGCGTGCGCCATAGGCGAGGCTGAAGATCTGGACAAGATCATTCGTAAAGAGACGAAATCGCTCTTGGCGTCGTCCGTGAGCACAGATGCAGAGGCGAGTGAAGCGATTGCGAAATGTCTTGCGGAACCGACGACGCCTGACATGCTCCTGTTGCATTTGGGCGACATTCAAAACACCGGTTTCAGGCACGGCTTCGGTCCGCACGTCGACACTTATATGGACGCAATCGAATCGGCCGATCGTAAGCTTGCCGAAGTCATCGCGGCTTTGCGTGCTCGGCAGTCGATGCATCGAGAAGAGGATTGGCTCGTCGTCATCACCTCGCCTTCAGGCGGTACGTGTCGTCACGATATGCCCGCCGGGATGCAAGGCCAATTCGACGCGTACGATTGGAGCGACGGCGGCGGTCGTCAGCTTCGCTCAAACGGTGTGAGTGGACTCCTCGAGTTACCGCAACACAGCGCGGGATGGGTGTTGATTGAAAGTGGTCCGAGAGTTGAAATGTCTGGTGAGTTATTGCCGTCACCGTGCGACACAGATATAGCGCCAACCATTCTCGATCATTTCGGCGTCGCAACGCGACGCGAGTGGGCGATGGACGGCGAAGACATGTTGGCGTTTCGACGTCGAGAGGCGCAGGCAAAAGATCCAACGTTGAACTCTCGGTTGAAGAACACGAAGAAAGGGTTCGAGCAGCGACGAGTCAGTCATCCGATCATTGGTTCTACTCCGTTTCCTTCGCATCTTCCGGGACTGTTCGAACCCGCCGGTTGCGCCGTCATCGGGCACAGAGGTTTACAAGCGAATCGCGCTTCTGGCGCCGGTATTCGTGAAAACACGCTAGCATCGTTCAACGCGGCTTCTGCTGGTGGCGCGGAGTGGTGTGAGTTTGACGTTCAAGTGACCGCAGACGGTGTTCCCGTCGCTTGGCACGACGACGTCGTCATCATTCGTCGCGGACTCGGACCTTTGGAGTCGTTTAGCGTTCGAGAGATTGACTGGGCGGATCTGCGCGAACTGTCTCGCGCCGCGCGCGCTACCGCCGCGCGAGCGTCCAACGCCCTCGGTGTTGAAAAGGCAGTTCCTTTAACCACCGACGACGAAGACGACGAAGACGACGACGATTACGACGAAGACGACAACAAGGTGACATTTTATCGCGTGTTCGGCGGCGATCTTGAACCTCAACCGTGGGTCATGGAAGTCGAAGATGAGATCCCAACTTTGGCACAGATTCTTGGAAACACGCCGAAAGAGCTTGGCTTCAACATCGAGCTCAAGTTCGACGAAGAGAACAGCTGTGAAACGCGCCGCTTGGTCGCGGAACTCCGCGCCATTCTAGCGGTTTGCATGGCGCAACCCAGTCGCAGAATCGTGTTCTCATCTTTCGATCCAGATGCCGCTCTACTCATGCGTGCCATCCAAGGCTCATATCCAGTGATGATATTGACCGATGCCGAGCCCCATCACGTCGACCCGCGTCGACGTTCAGTCGCTGCCGCGATGGAAGTCGCGCTCGAAGGTGGCTTGTGTGGCGTTGTGTCGAACGTCAAGGCGATTATATCGCGCCCGTCCGACGCGACCGATGTTCGAGACAGTGGTTTACTTCTCGCTACATACGGCGAAGGTAACGATGATGTCGCTGCATCGTCGACGCAAGTCGAGCTCGGCGTTTTCGGGATCATCACAGACGCCGTGCCAGCCGTCGCGAAGAAGTTCAATGCGACGACTGTGAATCCTGGCAACTTGGCTCCGGCGCTTGCGCCATTGGTATCACCCTCAGTTGACGCAGCGAGCGCGGCGGCGAAGCTGGGCAAGCTTGAACTTGATATGGTGATGCGATCGAACTGGTACAGGCTTTCGGACGAAGGGCAACAGAGCGTAGTCAACACAGATGGCTCGGCGAATTCGTCTCGGCCATCATCGCCAAAGTACCGTCCCCGACGAGATAGCTATGAAGATGCCGCGTCAGACAACGCGGATGCGTTCGAGCGACCGGCGTCGCCAGACTCTTTCCAGGTTCACAAGGTGAGAAATAACGACAAGTGGACTGGATTCCCCCAGTTCCAACGAGGTCGTAGGGAGCGTAAACCGTCGCCTTTGACAAGTCTGCAACCGGTGACGGTAAAAACGTTGCTCCCATGATAGTTTATCTGTACACAAATCCGTCCCAAAATGGACTGTACATCCCGCAACATGTATCTTCTGCAATTTTGTAGCCGCGCCAGGGCGATTCTGCCGTCTTAAACGGCCAAATGCGTCTCGCCGCCTTGTAATATCTCGCAGAGCTTTTGCAAACCGACCGAAACTCGCGCGACGAGCACCCGCAGTGCGCGCCGCACGCCTCGACCCGAGGCGCTGATCGCGCGCGCAGGCGACGCGCACATCGATCGCGAGGACTTCTGTTATCGCTCACAGCCAGCGAGGCCGCCGCCGCGCGTCGACCGACGTCGATGAAGCTCTTCACCTTTTACATCTTCAACGCCAAAGGCGAGTGCATGCACTACCGAAACTGGGCCCGCGAGCGCGCGGGAGGGGATGAAACCACCGAACATAAAACCCTGTTCGGGCTGTTCTTCACGCTGAAAGATTTCGCGCGCCAGCTGGACCCGACGGGTGGCGAACACGGCGCGTGCAACTTTTATGCATTCACGACGAACAACTACAAGCTGCACTACTTCGAAACCGCCACCGGGTTACGCATGATGCTCACAACGGACGTGCGCGCGGGTGATCTCCAAGCCATCATGCGGCACATATACGCCAACATATACGTCGAGTACGTGGTGAAGAATCCGGCGCTGTCGCCGCTCGAACCGTTCGAGTCCGCGGCGTTCGACGAGGCGTTGGACGCGTACGCGAGCGTGTTGGCAAATTAGCATCCTAGCACATCGCATTGCCTGTATTATTTCTTTGTATTCTCCTTCGGTCGCATTCGCGCATCCGCGCATCCGCGCGTCGCGTTCGCGCGCCTCGACGCGCCACGTTCGCGCTTCGACGCGCCGAGGCCGCGCGATCCTCAGAACGAGACGCGCCTCCGTGCGTCCGTACTCGCGTTGCAGCGCCGCTTAGCGCGATGGCGGGACCTCAAGGCGGTCCGCACGCCGCCCCGGGCGCGAGCGCGCCGGCGCGCGCACGAAACGAAGTCGACGCCGCCAACAGATCCACCGCGGCGCAAGGCGGTGTGACGCCGCGTCGCTACGAAAACTGGGGCGCGCGCAGCGTGGAGTGCTACGAGAAGCTCGAACAAGTGGGCGAGGGGACGTACGGACAGGTGCGTGCGAGGTGACGAGCGAGCCGCGCGCGCGAAGCGAACAAAGCGAACGCGAGGGGAAGGAATGGAAGATCGCGACGAGACATAGACGCCGCCGCGAACGCGCACCGTCGCGCCCGACCCGAGCTAAGAGACTCACCGACGAGCGTGTTTCCGTTGTTAACGCAGGTGTACATGGCTCGATGCAAGGAGACGCAAGACATCGTGGCGCTAAAGAAGATTCGAATGGACAACGAGAAGGAAGGGTTCCCAATCACGGCTATTCGAGAGATTAAAATCTTGAAGAAACTTCGGCACAAAAACGTGGTTGATTTGAAAGAGATCGTCACCTCTAAGGCGAACGCGTCGAATGGACACAAGGGGAGCATTTACTTGGTGTTTGAGTACATGGATCACGACCTCACCGGGCTGGCGGAACGGCCAGGTATGAAGTTTAGCTTGCCGCAGATAAAGTGTTACATGAAGCAGCTGCTCACGGGTTTGCATTACTGTCACATCAACAATATTCTTCATCGCGATATCAAAGGAAGTAACTTGCTCATCAACAACAACGGGGTGCTGAAGCTGGCGGATTTTGGTTTGGCGAAGTCGATTACGAACGAAAACGCAAATCCGCTGACGAACCGAGTCATCACACTTTGGTATCGTCCGCCCGAGCTGTTACTCGGTGCGACACAGTACGGTCCGAGCGTCGACATGTGGAGTGCGGGTTGCATTTTCGCCGAACTCGTGCACGGAAAACCGATTCTTCCTGGGAAAGGCGAGATGGAACAACTGGATCTCATCTTTAGGCTCTGCGGTACTCCGACGCCGGAGAACTGGCCGGACGCCGACAAGCTGCCGTACGCGAAACATTTCAAGCAAAAGAAGCATTATCCGCGAAGACTGCGCGAAGTTTTCGCCCGGTTTTCCCCGAGCGCGAAGGATTTGGTCGAGCGTTTCTTGACGTTAGATCCGGCAAAGCGGATCACGGCGATTCAAGCTTTAGATTCAGATTGGTTCTGGGAAGATCCGATCGCGTGCGAGCCTGAAGACCTGCCTCGGTACGAGCCTTCGCACGAGTTCCAAACGAAAAAGCGCCGTCAAGAGGCAAAGCGCGCCGCGGCGGAGCAGCAGAATAAGAGACAACGCACCGACGACGGCAGAGCGCCTCCGCCTCCGACGGATATGAGACGAGGCCCCGGCCCTGGCGGTCCACGACCGCCCGGAGGTGGTCGCCCGCCTCCTGGTGGTAGTGGCCGTCCGGGCGTGCCATCTGCACCCAGTGGTCGATACGGCGCAGGGTCGTCCGCTGCTGGTTGGTCAAGTGGTCCGCCGCAGCAGCACCAGTCTTACGCCAATCGCGGCGGCAACGCTTTGGGAGGATTCGGAAGTATAGGCGGTGGCTTGAACAGTTTAGGCGGTAAGACTGGAAGCTACTCAAATTTGAACATCAAAACTGGCGCGAGCGGTGGATCGTACAGCGGTTATCGCGGCAGTAAGACGGCTGGTTGGGCCGCCGGCGGGAGCGGCGGCGGGCAACAAAAGCCGGCGGGCTGGACCGGCGGATCCTCCAAGCAGGATCAGAGCAAGCGCGATGAGAAGCGCTAGCAGCTCGAGCTCCAAGCGCGCACATACATAGAAAACGACGTCGTCATTCGGCGCCAACAAACGAAATTTAGCACCGTACAGTAAGATTATTCACGATCTGACACTTCCGAGACCGCGCGCGCGCGAGCGCGCACAACTCGACGCAACGCGCACCAACGCGCGCGAGACAACGCTCGAATAGAAGACAGCTCTCGACCGATACCGTTGATTCTCGCCCGACGCGCCATGTCGCATCCGCGCGTCGTCGACGACGTCGCTCGCAAACACGTCGCGCCTCGACCGTCCTCATTGCAGCTCCCATCCGCGAGCGCTCGCGGACGAGAACTCGCGTTCGCGAGCGCGGAGCCGCGCGGCGATCGGATCGAGATGCGTTCGTTTTCTCGCACGACCGTTTTGAGCGCACCGACGAGCCAGGCGACGGGCACGCTCACGGGGTTACGCGCGGAGACTGGTGCGCGCTCGGGTGCCTCGTTTTGTCCGAGAACGCGCGCCACGCCGATCGACGACGGACGACGGGCAGATCTGACTGACGGACGATCGCCACGCTCGCGCTCGGCGTAGGACGGATTGCGTCGGAATACATCGCGATGAAGGCTGCGAGCGATGATCTGAAGCGCATGAACGAGGAACAGAGAGAGGAGATCCAGCGATTAGAACACGAACGCGGCGCGGCGTTGGCGCAGTGCGCGGCTTTGAAGGCGACGTTGGAGAGCGGAAAGCGAGAGCGAAGAGAATTGTTGATGAAGCAGCAGGAGTTGGAGGAGATCATACACGATATCAAAGCCAACCAGGCGCGCGCGGGGGTCTTACTGGAGGAGGCGAAAGGAAATTACGACGTGTCCTCGAAATTGGTGGAGGATCGCTTGAAGGATGACAAGGAAATGATGGAGCGGGTGTCGTCGATCTCCGAAGAGTTGGCGTTGAAGAAGGAAGAGTGCGATCGAATGAAGCGACATACGCGCAAGTTGAGCGCTGATATGGGCGAAATGCAGTTGAAATTGGACAACGCGAACGTCCGCTTGAATGCGCTCGAGACGGAAAAGGAGACGCTGAACACGCAGTTGAACGCCTTGAGCGATCGCTCCGCCAAAGTCGAAATCCAACTCAAAGCTAGCGAAGAAGTCGTGCAAACGAAGGAGCAAATGATGAAGCGGCTCGAGCAGGAACACGAGAAGATAGAGAAAAGTTTGCGATCGCTTCATGATGAAAAGTTGCGAATAGTGGAGAAGCAACTAGCGGCGAAAGACGACGAGCTCGAACGGGAGCGTGAAAAGTCGGCAGCCGCACAGGCTCAAACGAGCAGTTGGGAAGAAAAGCAAGTCGAACTTGAGCGCCAGATACACGAGCTGACGCCGCAACTAGCTGCTAGAACAAAAGAGCTCGATAAAATCAAGCGATCGCTCGCCACCATCAAAGCTGAAAATGCTGAAAACAAGAAAAAAGTAGACCAAGCGGAAATGGAGATGAACGAACAAGTCGAATCAATGAGGGAGAAAATCGCTGAAGCAGATGAGGCAAAGCTCGATCTAGCGATGAAACTGAAGCACGCCGAGGAAGAACGTGAGATGTTTCACGCTCAAAATAAAAAGCTTGAAACGTCTGGTGCCGAACAGCGTGAAAAAATCGAAGCTTTGACGGCTGAAATCGAGTCGACTCGAACGCGACTCAAAGAGGAGTACGAAGCTCTCGAGCGCAAACACGAGGCGACGAATAAACTGCACGAAACCAAAGTGAACGAAAAAATGGAAAAGCAAATAGAATTGCTGACGAAGCAAAACAAAGAATGGATCAACAAGAAGGACGAGGAGCATGCGCGTCAGCTTGCGGCGAAAAACGAAAAGATTGATTTGCTCGAGACTTCGATCAACGAACTTCGCGAAGAGCTACGACGTTCGCGTGAGACTGTCGATGAGGAACTTGAAGTGCCCAAACCACCCAAGCAGAGATCGAAGCAGCGTTCGGGTCCTAAATCATTGGGTTCTCAAAGAGAAGAAGCACTCCCGACGCCGCATCTCGGTTCGAGCAAGCGGCGGGCGCGTTCGCGGCCTCAACCTCGTCAAGATGAAGAGTCTCCGCCGGATGAGCGAGTGCCCATCGCTTCAAAGCGACCGATGACGGCAATACCGCTTGCGCGTAAGAAGGCGAAAACGACTAAAAGGTCGAAGAAAGAACTCAAGAATGAGGTTCGCGCGTTGGCCATGGAGGCTGACGACGAAGATTTCGATCCTTTCGCATTCGTCGATTCCGAAGCGTCGCTTTAAAAATGCTTTGCTTGTTTTAAAACTGAAGAAATGCTAAATTCGATCCTTGGTCTTGTAGCCGGTGTGTACGGCCACCATACCTCCGGTCAAGTTTTCATGACTCACGTGCTTAAAGCCGACGTCTCGCATCATGGATTTCAACTTTTCCTGTGGTGGAAACTTCCTGATGCTTTCCACCAAGTACTGATATGATCCTCTATCGCGTGCGACTAGCTCACCGAGCTTTGGAATCACGTTGAAGCTATAAAAGTCATACACTTGCTTAAGAATTTCGTTCTCGACGTGACTGAACTCCAAAATCATGTACTTTCCTCCGGGTTTCAGACATCGGTAGGCGTCTGCGATCGCCGCCCTCGTATCCGTTACGTTTCTCAACCCGAACGCGATCGTGTACACATCGACGGACTCGTCCTCGACGGGCAATTTTTCCGCGTTGCCCTCCAGCCAGGTTAATTGCTCTTGATTCAACCCACGCTGCGTGGCTCGTTTCATCCCCTCGCGCAACATCGCCGGGTTGATGTCGCTCACCACGACTTTACCTCGCGTATTCGCATCCAAAACCTGGCCATCGAGCTCAGCCTCGCGCTCAACTCTCTGCAGCGCTCGCAGCACGCGAAACGCGATGTCCCCAGTCCCTCCCGCGACGTCCAAGTGCGTCATCCCCGCGAACACGCCAACTTTACTCACAAAGTAATCCTTCCACAGCCTGTGCACGCCCGCGGACATCAAATCATTCATCACGTCGTACGACGGCGCCACGCGCTCGAACACCCCCCTGACGAGCGATTCCTTCTCCCGAGCGTCGACTTCGACGTAACCGAAGCTCGCCGTCTTCGCTTCGCCGCGATGCGTCGACGACGTCGACGCTTCGTCCGCTGTCGTCGGCGGTTCGTCCGCCGTCGTTGACGGCGACGTCGCGAACGCGCGCGCGCTCGAGACGCGCGCCGCGCCGCGCGCGCATCTCGACGCGAACACTCGGAGCGCCATGCCGGCGCGCTCGTCCTCGCGCGGTCGCGCGCGTCGCGTTTTCCGGCGGATCGTCGCGTTCGAGAGGGGGCTCAATCGGGTATTTTCTTCGTCGAACGCGCGATATTCTGCGACGCGCGCGCGCGACGACGATCGCCCGAACCGACTTAAAGCGCGCATCGAATTATGTACGCCGCGCGTCACGCGTGCCGACGCGCCGCGGGCGCGTTGCGACGCGCCGAGGGCGCGTCTTTTGTGGATAACGCGCTGATGAGTCTTGGACAAACCATCGGAACGCGCGTCGCGGGGACGCGCGCGTTCGCGGCCAGCGCGGACGCGCCGCTTCTGGTGACGATGATTGGAGCTCAAAAACCCGTCAGTGAGGTGCACCGCATGATCGAAGCGTCGGGGGCAGAGATTAAGGAGTCGCGCAACGTCCGACTCGGCGGTCGGGCTTCGAACATGTTCTTGGTGACGAACGTGGACCCGATGGCGCTTAAAAAGCAATTCGAGGGACAAGTGTTTGATTTCTTTTCCGTGTTTCCGGCGAAGAACACGGTGCAAGACATCAAGGGTCCGTACTGCGAGACGTCCCCGCTCTTGCCGTATGTGCGTAAAGCGACGATGAGCGTGCCGTTCAAAAAGGGCGTGGTGAACGAAATCACCGAATTCTTATGCTCCAAGGGGGTGACGTTGAGTCACATGGACGAGTACCGATCCGGCAAGGATATCGTTTTGGAGTGCATCATGCATTTGCCCACCGGTCTCGCCGAGTTCCCGTCGGTCGACGACAAGTACGTTCTCCAAAATCTCGAGGCGCTCGGTTGCACCGTCGCTGAGTTTGGACGCGTCGAGGGCCGACCGCAAGCGGAAAAGGCGGCGAAAAACTAACGCATCGTCACATCGCTCACGCCGCGATGATTTTGTAAATCTAGACGCAGCTATTCATATGTAACCGATGACCCCGCCTCTCGCTCGTAGTCGCGCTTTGCTTTGACAGATTGCCGCACTCGCGCGCTCGCGTGAGCCCTCGCGCGATGCTCGACTTTTTTTACGACGTCGAAGAGAACGGCGAGGTGGCAATCGACGTGCTGGCCGTGATCGTCGCGCTGCTATGCGTCTTCATCGCTCGGTTCTTCGCCACGCCGGGGGTGTACGCGAAGAAATCGCAATACTTTCAACTGCCCGGATTGACGCTGAAATTCGTCGACGACGCCGCGAAAGTCGCGCGCGGACCGACGCTGAGCGAGATCCCAGACGTGTGTGAAGATATGCGCGCGTGTTTCGCGGCAGGGTTGTCGCTCCCGCTGCAGAAACGGCGACAGCAGCTCATGGCGCTGCTGAAGATGATTCGCGAGCACGAAGCCGAGATGTTGGCGGCGCTGCGAGAAGATTTGTCTCGAGTCGGCGTGGAGGCGTTGTATTACGATGTGATACTGCCTCGATCGGAGATTAAAGCGATGGTGAATAACCTGCGCGCGTGGACGGGGAGACGCAGGGTGTGGACGCAGCGATTGATCACGTGGCCTTCGAGTCAGTGGACGGAGAAGCAGCCACGCGGTTGCGCGTTGGTGTGCTCGAGTTGGAATTTCCCATTCATGTTGAGTCTGGTGCCGTTGGCTGGCGCGATTGCGGCTGGGAACACTGTGGTGTTGAAGCCATCGAACGAAAGTGCGGTGTCGACGGCATTGTTGGTGAAGTTGTTGCGGCAGTATTGCGACCCGCGCGTGGTGCAGTGCGTAGGGAGCGAGGTGAAAGGGGATGGAATAGACGTCATGCAGACCGTTCTGAAGGAAAAGTTTGACATGATATTTTTCACTGGATCCACGAGCGTGGGGAAGATAGTCGCGCGCGCCGCTGCCGAAAATTTGACGCCGACGGTGCTCGAGCTAGGAGGAAAGAATCCTGTCGTCGTCACAGATTGCGCGGACCTCAACATAGCGGCGAAGCAGTGCATGTGGGGTCGCACAATCAATTGCGGCCAACAATGCATCGCACCAGAGTACGTGATTTGTCATGAATCACGCGCCGACCGCTTCATGGAGTTGTGTAAGACATGGGCAAATCGCTTCGTTCCGGACGCGTCCGTCGATGGCGCCATGGCGCGCATCGGTGGTCCTAACCCGGCATCTCGGATGGCAAAGATTGGCAAGATGCTCGACGACGCGAAATCGGGCGTTGAGGGCGATCAGATCATATGCGGCGGAGGATATGACGTCACAAGGCGCATGGTTGAACCAACAGTGGTAAAGTGCGCCAGCGAAAAGTCACCGTTCATGAACGCGGAGCTCTTCGCGCCGATTTTGTGTGTCTTGCCGTATAAAACTCTCGGTCAGGCGGTTGACTTGATTCGATCGAAACCCAAACCACTCAGTATGTACGTGTTCTCTCGAACAGCGTCGAAGACGCGTATATTAATTGATAACACACACGCCGGCGGGGTCACCGTCAACGGCACGTTGACGCACTGCGCTCACGATGGATTACCCTTCGGTGGCGTCGGCGAAAGTGGTTTCGGCAGATACCACGGCAGATACTCTGTCGATTGTTTCCAACGCGAAAAGCCTGTGTTACAAAAGACGCGCGGGCTTGGGTTTTTGGGGTTTGGTTTGATCACCGATCCTCCCCTAGTGTATTCGCCGCCCGCGGAGTGGAAGACTCGCGTCGCTCGCATGGTATTGGGGTAAATTAGTGTCGAGGCTGGGGGTGCGCGCGTGTGACGTAGGTCTGTAAACGTCTGTAATACAAAGTATGCAATGATCGTTGCTGTTGATCCCTAACGCATCTCAATCATGGTTCTCGCGTTCGCGAAGCGATCTTTCGCTCGTCGCGCAAAATAGATTTGCGCGAGAAATCGTGTTCGCATGAACATTCGAGAATGAAACCAGCTTCATCAAATGACATCGACACATTGAGTGTGTTTACGACGTTCATCGTCACTGTTTCTGGTTTCCTCATTGATCGAATTGCGCAGAGAGAGCTTTCGTGTTTCATAGCGAAAGCGAGCCACCGTATGGAAAGAGCCGAATGGGCAAAATGCGCCCCAGTTTCCACTCTACTCCACGCGCACGGTGGCTGACTTATCCTCAGCAGCCTTTCTTTGTGGGGTCGATGCCACTGCGCTTCGTGATTTCGAGAATCGTAAACTCTTCGGAAACCGTCGGGTGAATGCCGACCGTCTCATCGAAGTCTTTCTTCGTCGCGCCCATCTTCATCGCTACGGCGTAGCCTTGCGTCACCTCCCCGGCATTCGGTCCCAAGTAATGGAAACCAACAACGCGCTCGTCGTCAGCCAAATTGGTGATGAGCTTGACGTAGCACGCGTTGTCGCCGCGAACGGGCACGCCTTTGTGCTCCTCGTGGTTCAACGTCCACTCCAAAGGCTTGAAGTAAGACACGTAGCACTCGACATTATCCGCGCCGTACGTCTCCACCGCGAGCTCTTCGCTCATGCCAATCGTGCCGTACTCGAGCGGAGTGAAGACAGTCGTGGGCACGAGGTCGTAGTTCATCTTTTCCTTGTACGGAGTATCCGCGAAGACGCGTCGCATCAGCCGCACACCCGCCTTGATGGCTACGGGCGTGAGCTCTTGGCGCGTGTCGAGCACGTCGCCGATGGCGTAAATGTTATCCACGTTGGTTTGCTCGTCTACGCACGCGATTTTACCGTTCTTCGGGTTGAACTCGACGCCAGCCGCGGGAAGGTCCAAGCCTTCCGTAACCGCGTCTCTTCCGACGGCGCACACGACGGTGTCGAAAGTTTCCTCAAACGTGTTTCCGAACATGGTGTTTTCAAACGTTACTTTGATCTTGCCATCCTCTTGCTTTTCGAACGCCGTCGGTTGCGAATCGCGTAAGAAGCGCGTGCCGTGCTCGCCCATGTACTTGACAATCTTCTCCGCGACTTCTTGATCAAATCCACGCAGCGGAATCGATCGAATCGCCACCGCCGTGTCAAACCCAAGCGCGGTCAAGAACCCAGCGGTTTCGAGCGAGATGTACGACGCGCCCACGCACAGCGTCTTCCCCGGCGCCTCGGGCTTGGAAAAAATATCGTCGCTCGTGATGCAACATTCCTTCGCCCCCGGCGCGTCGGGATACGACGGTCGTCCTCCCACCGCGATGACCACTTTATCCGTCGTGATCACCTGTTCTTGTCCATTCTTTTTCGTCGCGATGATCGTATTCTTATCCTTAAACCGTCCGTACGCGTTCACGTACGTCACGTTCTTCTCTCGCAGCGTCGTGCGATACCCGAAATTCAGCGACCCGATGTGGTTTTGAATCTGTTCCACCATCTTCCCCCAATCGTGTCCTTCGCTCGCGAGTTTCCACCCGTACTCCCGCGCATCGCTGAACGACTCTCCCAGGATCCCCGCTTGATGCATGAGCTTCTTCGGGATGCATCCGACGTTCACGCACGTCCCGCCGAGTCCCCACGTCGTCCCCGCCGGGCTCGGCTTGACGAAGTCCAGACACATCGTTTTCGCGCCGTGTTTCGCCGCTTCTTTCGCCGCGGCGAGCCCGCCGGAGCCACCGCCGATGACGACGACGTCGTACTCGTGCCCGTGGTCGCCCTTACACGACGTCTCCGTCATCGCGGGCGCGCCGAACGACGGCGGTGCGCGCGATCGCGGCGCGGGGAGGTCGACGCCGGTGAGGATTGAAAACGCGCGACGGAACGTCGGGAGCGCGCGGCGCGCGCGCGCGACGCGCGTGGTGAGCGAGATGACGCGGCTCGACGCGCGCGGCGACCGGGACGCGGTTCGCGGCGAGGCGCGCGCGCGAGTGCGGGACGGACGCGACGAGATGGATGACTGGGCGACGACTGGGCACTTTTTGAATTTCAGTCGACGGCGAGCGACGAATCGACCGACTATCCTAGGTGGTAATCGTGCCTCGCGCGCGATGGCGCGGAAGAGCGGCCGATTGATTTTAAGAGACCCGCGACGCCGCGCTGCGCGGCGTTGGCGCCGGATGAGAACGCATCCGCCATCGGACCGGCGACGTGGCGCGAGGCGGCTTCGAAACCGCCGGCGAACGCGGACGACGCGCCGCCGAATTGTGTACGGAAACGCTCGTGCGAGCGCGTCTGAACGTCGAAAAATCGTTTCACCGTCATCACCTGTACCCCGGTGACGCCGATGAGGACGCAGACTTCTATGAAAGTCGTGCGAACCATGCGTCGCGCGTTCGATTCCACCGTTTTTTTGTGTCGCTCGGCTCTCACGCGTAAATAATTCATCTCTTCTCGTAACTGCTGCACCCAATTGTTCAACCCCGACGCCTTGCTCGACACGCTCAACACGCCATCCGTCCGGAGTCCCTCGCTCGTCGATCGTTTCGCGCGTTCACGTTTCGCCTTCTCCGATTCGTCCTCTATCCTCGCCTCGACGTCGTCGCCGTTCGCCGACGGTTCGCGCAACGCCTGAAAATAATCAACCTCTATCCTCGCCTCCTTCGACTTCCCGCGCGCGTGATGAAAGCACACCTCATAATCCCCGCATCCACGCGTCTTCACCTCGATCTCTTTCGCCCGTCCTCTGTCGTCCGCGTCGCCGTCGCTTCGTCGCTCGTCGAACGTCCAGCGCGCCGCCTCCGCGCCGCGCGCGTCCCGCAGCGTCCCCTCCACGTCCGTCCCTTCGCGCAGGACGAACCGCGCGTGCACGACGACGTCCATCGCATCGCAATTCACGGTATCGTCCGCGCGCAGCGTCTGCGCGTCGTCGTCGTCGTCGTCGTCGTCGTCAGTCGTTTGGAACGCGACGCGAAACTCTGCGCGTCGCTTCGCATCGATCATCGCGCCCGCACCGCGTACAGACACTCCGTCGATTCCCGACGAAGGTTGAGGACGAACGCGCGCGTCGTCGCGCACCGCGCGGCGAGCGCGCAGAGCGCGAGCGCGAGCGCCGCGCGCCGCGAGCGCGGCATGTCGTCGTGTGGCGCGCGCCCGGCACTGATCGACGGCTCGACGTTCGACGATGTCAGGTGCGCGACGGCGACGACTCGACGCGCGCGGCGTCGACGACGGCGCGACGACGCGGTCGAGCGATGCCGCGACGCGCGCGCGCGAGCGCGCGCGGCGACGCGCGAGGAACGAGCGAACGATCTCGGATGCGGAATCGTGAATGTGAATCAACTTTGCGGGCGACGCGAGGCGCGCGGTGGACGCGCGCGGCGCGTCGCGCGCGATGGCGAACGCGTCCGGCGCGATGACTGACGACGCGATGTCGAGCGGCGGTAGGTTCGGTGCGACGACGCGCGAACGCGGGGAACTCGGGGGAGGGGAACGTCAGACGACCGCCGCAAGGTTCGGGGAGTCTGTTGCGATTCTACACGGATGAGAGCCCGGGGTTGAAGATCACGCCCGTGGTGGTGCTTGGGATGTCGGTGTGCTTCATCGGGTTCGTGACGATGCTGCACGCGATCGCGAAGATTTCGGCGTACACGTCGTCCAAGTCGGCGTAAGGTTGTTGTGATGGACGACGAGAAATAATTTTATCGCGAGTGTGCCTCTCCTCCTATCTAAAGCATGACTACCGTGCTATTCTATTGAGCTATGTTTTGATGTCGTACAACTCGAACCCGCGTCCGGCGACGGCGAGCGTGAGCGCGCCGTCTCGCGCGCGATGCACGTCGATGGCTTCTGGTTCGGGCGTTTGCGTCACGACGCCTTCGCGAGGAACAATTTCCAACCGCGCGTCGAGCGATGCGATGTCCCATATTTTCACTCGTTGATCGACGCTTGTCGAAATGATACGCGAGCCGTCGGACCAGACGCTTCGCATCGCGGAGCTGTGCGAAAACTTGAATTCGGCGAGGCGACTCGGCGATGCCGACGCGTCGTCGACGCGAAACTCTTGCACGCGCAAAGTTTGGTCGTCTCCACCGCTGACGATGATAAAGACGTTTTCATCCGACGTATGTGATATACATAGGGCGTTGACGCCGGACTGATGCGCGCGTTCTATCACGCACACGGGAGCGGCAACTTCGGCATCGTCGAGAAGCCACACGGCGATGCCACCGTCGGTGCCACCGCTGCACGCCCAAACCCTTGAGCGTTCAAGCACGTCCACGGCGAGCGCTGGACACGAATGATGTTTCAATGACGAAATCATACGCCATGCTCGATTTATCTCGCTCATGGCGACGACGGTCACGGCACCGAGACTCGTCGAGTAAAGTACGCGCATTTCCCCGTCGCGCGCGTACGTGGCCACGTCCATGATTCGCTGGTCACTTTCCGCCCTCGGTTCGACGTACCCGCACCCTTTGGTCCAAGCTCGCGTGCCTGGCTTATCTTCCGGTTTTGGTATGACGAGCGCGGCGGACTTGAAGTCCCACGCACCCGTCTTGTCGCGCGACCACGTCAGACGAAAGGCGAGCAAGACTTCTTTCGCGCCTCCGGCGCATAACACGTACGAGTGGTCATTCTCTTTGTAAATACTCAACGATTTGACCGTTCGCCCTCCTGGATGCTTGCAAATATCGCTCGGAGAGTACACACGTGCGCCATCTCGTCGCGTTGCATCGTAAAGCAACCGCATGATTGTTCCGTCTTCAGCGCCGGAAACGACACCGAGCGGCGCGTTCTCTGCGCTACCTGGAGGTGGAACGAAGCGTATCGTGTGTATCTCACGTCTACATGCGGGTGTGCATTTCGTCAGTCTTTGTCTCGTACATAGATCTTTTAAAGCGAAAAATGTGAATTCGATCCTCATAATTGCCTTCTGCGTTCATGATTGTCACTCGTCGCTCGTCGTCGCTACACCGCCGTCATCTAGTGAGCTAGGGGCAATGTCCGCGACGAACGCGACGAGCCGGTAGGACGCTCGATGCGCCACCTCACATTACTACATACGTTATGATCACTGGATCGCTGCGAGAAAAAAGAGTCGGGAAATACTTACCCATGAGACCAAAGCGCGCCGGATTTGTCCTCGACGACGTCTTGCTCGGACCACCGCATCGAGATGTGAAGCGACGTTTTGTATCGATGCACGAAGATGATGCGATCGCCGTCACCCATAAAAACGTCGTGCGGTACATTTTGTGCGTGACAAGGTATGCGAATCATCTGACGTTGATCGCTTACGGAATACGCGACAAAGTCCGTCTCGCGAAATCCAGCCGCGCGTGAGAAATCGCCGTTTGCGGTGGCGGATAAAAAGAGCACACTCGCTTTCGACGGTGCAGTCCATTTCGTATCCAACACGAGTTCACCATCTCCGGAAACGCTCCAACAGCACGCGTTCGAGTCTCGTCCGCCTGTCATGAACACCGGACCAGGATGGATTTCGCACGCGTTAATGGAAGACGCCTTTTCGTGCGCCGACCACTTCTTCGCCAGCACGACGAGATCATCAGCTTTCGTATTCGCGTCGAAAACACACAAATTTCCTTTTTGATCGCCGACGGCGACTATTTGCAATTCTTCGGAATAGTCGAGCGCCAATATTCGATGTTTGTACGGGTTGCGCAAAGTGAACACGCACTGTTCGACTTCGTCGCGCCGCCAACACTTGATGACGCCGCCTACGATGGACGCGAACACGTACCCGTTCTTCAAGAACACATCCATCAAAACACGAGTTTCGGACGCTCTGAAGGAAATCAAATTCGTGCACGAGCCCGTGTGACACGAAATGTGAGCAATTTTTATGATCCCTTCCAAATCAGAAACGGCGACGACGTCCGAATCATCCGTCCGTTCGACACTCATCGACATGAGTGGCGACGCGCTCTCGCATACGCGCTCCCACACCCACGCGGCGCCTTTCGATGATATCGTTACGCGATACAAGATTCCGCAGTTCGTTGCTACGTATATCACACCGTATCGAGCGATGCGAACGGCGCGAATGTACTCGTCGTTCGGGCCGAACAAGCTCTTGCGGCGTTTGCTCTTCTTTTTGCGCTTTTTCGACAAAGCGCTCTCAGCGGGTTCCTCGTGCATTTCGATGTCCGTCGAGTCTGCGGCATCGTCCGAGGTAAGCTTACCGTCGGGACACGGCGTCACGCTTTCGTGTAGCGCCATGCTGTCTTTCTGTCCCGCGCTTGCGCTAGTCCAATCGCTCATGTTCCAAATCTTTACGCTGCCGTCGGCGCCGGCGCTCGCGAGCACGACGTCGCCGTTGAACGCTTTTAGTTTACACACGCGCCATATACCACGTCCACGATGGCCTCGAAGTACAGCGAGCTCGCACTGCGGTCTTCGCGTGACGCCTTGCTCGAGGGTCTCCGTACCACGAGCGTTATTTGCATCCCACACGCGCACCGTACAATCCTCCCCCGCCGTGGCGTACACGGGCCGTTCGCCGTCGATGCGCACGCAATCCCATACGCGCGCGACGTGACCAGCCAGCACCGCGCTCGGGCGAACGGAAACGCACGTGTTTGAATCCATCGCGTTCTCGGGCACGTCCCACACACGCGCCGTTCTGTCGTCCGAAGACGAGTACACGACGTCTCCGTCTTCGCCGAATCGCACGCGCATCAACGATCCTTCGTGCCCGACGCATTTCACGCGAACCGCCCCATCGCGCACGCACCACAGCTGCACGTCGTTAAATATCGTTCCTGCCGCCACAGTCATCCCCGCCCACGTCTCGCTCGCGCTCAGCGCGAGCGTATAAAGCAAACATCTCGACTCGCATTCCACGCGTTCCGCGCGCGTCCAACCGTCGCCCTCCGCGTCTCGCCTCCACAGCTCCACCGCGTTATCGCTGAATCCGATCGCCATCGCGCGCCCGCGCGCGCCGTCGTCATCCGCGATTCCGCGCACGTCGTGCACCCACGCCGCGAACGGCGCGAACGGCGTCTCCGCCGTCCAGCCGTCGCCGTCGCCGTCGTCGTCGTCGCCGTCGCCGTCCCGCAGCCGCATCACTCGCACCCTGCGCTCGCCCCACACCGCGCACGTCTCCCCGTCTCGTAAATCTCGCACGCCGTGCACGCGCACGCCCTGCGCCTCGAACACCGCCGCGCTCGCGACGCGTCGCGCGCCGCTCGCGCCGCATCCGCGCGCGCCATCCGTCCCGAGCGCGAATCGATGAATCGACGCCCCCGCGCCCGCGAGCAGCGTCCCGCGCGCGCCGAACGACGCCACGCACGCGACGTCCCCGACGTACGCGCGCGACCGCGTCGGCATCGCGGCGCGACGCGCGCGACGCGCGGGACAGTGCGGCACAGCGCGACGCGCGACCGCGAGCGATGGACGCGCGACGCGCGCGTCGACGCGCGTCGACGACGGCGCGCGCGGGCGTCGCGTGCGTCGTCGCGCTCGCGCTCGCCGCGGGCGCGCGCGCGAGCGTCGCGTTCGATCCGCCGAGCGGGACGCGCGCGACGCGAACGCTGCGCGTCGCGATGCGAACGACGGACGGCGCGGCGACGACGATCGTGTACACGCTGAACGGCGCGACGCCGGCGATCGGGGAAGAGGACACGAAGACGTACGAGGGGAAGGTGACGCTGCCGTGCGTGCGCGAGGCGAGGCGAGGCGAGGCGAGGCGGCGAAGGATTGGACGCGCGCGTTTGAGTTTTTGGTGTTCGAGACGCGACGAGAGACGACGGCGACGGCGCGGACGGCGACGGTGAGACGCGGAGAACGAACGACTGACGCGTGAACGGTGATCGCGGTTCGCGACGCAGGATCGGGACGTGGACGGTGAAGGCGGCGGCGACGAAGGACGGCGGCGTCGGCGAGGTGACGGAGGCGAAGTACGACGTGACGACGGGGGGCGGAGAAAACTCGAGCGCGCTGACGCCGGGGCACGTGTTGGGGGTGGCGTTGTTGTTAGTTATGGGATTGTTCGGGTTCGTCGTTTTCGCGGGCGTGTGCACGGCGGGGTTCAACGCGTTGTTCAAGACGGCTCCGCCGACGATACGAGGACCGGGGGCGTCCGATCCGAGGATACCTCGGACGTCCTCCACGTCCGGAATGGCGGAAATGGGGCAGGTATCGTCGCTTGGATTTCGAAACACCACTAATCCAGCGATCGGTGGTGGCGGTGGAGACGACGCTGGAACGACGAGGCTGCTCCAAACGAGCGCGTCGTCGGGTGATTTGACGCCCATGCGGGCGGGCAAGCGAGATTGAAGGTGTAATATAGGGGAGATTACAATTGATTCGATTACGTGCGCCAAGCGTCAGACTCTTCGTCGTCGCACTCTTCTTCCCACCACGTCGACGTCTTATAACCGCTGCGAAGCTTCTTCATCGGGCTGTCGTCGGGATCGTTGATGCCAAGCGCGATGAGCATTTCCTCCTTTGCCTCCGCGAGCGTAAATCTGTCCTCGTTCTCCGCCACGCACGCCAACACACCATTGTTTTGCTTGATCATCACTTGCCACGGCGCCGGGTATTCGCGGAAAATCGCACCGGAATAGTTGATGACGAACGGCGACACATTAATGGTGCGCGAATAGTTGCGCGTGCGCAAGTAAAACGCCGGCGTGAACCGGGACAGAAATCGGTAGTGAAGCGCCTTTTCCGGGAACGAAAACAACCCAAGATCGGCCCGGAGCGTGTCTAACTGCAAGTTCAACCCAATGAGCGGTCTGCCATTCGCCGTCTCGTCGGCAAACTTCTCCAAGCTCTCGAGTTCAATCGTACTCAAGTTGACGACGATGAAAACATCCGCCGAGTCGAAATCATTATCCCTTTCTTCCTCCTTACGCGTGCGCAAACCTTTACCTCCAAGCATATCACCGAACGCCGATCCAAACATACTGCTCTTACGTCCATCAAGTACGTTCAACCGCACGCCCGCGCTCGACAAACCCAACGCGTTTTCGAAAATCTTCTTCGCTCGTCGGTATTCGATCCCGTCCGGCACCAACACGTCGACATTCTTCCCCATCTCCGCGTTCAGTTTCTGCGCCACGACCAGCGCGTACTGTACGTTCGCATCGATGTACACGTCCGACGCCGCCTTGTAATCCGCGTCTTCGCCGGGAATCGCCGGGAACTCGACTTCGATCAGAGTCTTACCTTCGTTCAGGCAATCTCTCACGCTCGCGTACGCGTCCATGCACATCGCCGTGTAGCTCTCCGGCGCGTACGTCGATCGTCCTTCCATGCGTTCCTCCATCGTGCGCTCCGCCGGCGCCGCGCTGGCGCGCACACGGTGCGTTTTCGCGGCGGAGACTTTCGTCGACGTCATGCGGCGCGACGGCGCAGACGCCGCGCGCGCGGGCGCGGTTCGCGCGTGCGCTGCGCTGAGAGCTTGCATGATGCGCGACGCGAACGACTCGTCTCGCTCGGGGCGACGCTCGGGACGCGCGCGCGAAACAGTGCGGCGACGACACCGAAGTGCTTTATCCAGAACGCGCGCGCGGCGTCCGCGACTTCGCGTGAACGCGACGCGACGCGCCTTCGCGCCTTCGCGTCGCGCGTTTCGGTGAGAGCGCTCATTTAAATTACAATCCACGTAGTGTACACTCGCTTCGCCCGATCGTCGTCGCGCGATGCGTTTCTCGGCGTCGTTCGGCGGCGGCGCGCCTCGAGCCGCCGCTCGCCGGCGTCGTCAATCGAAACACTTGGGTATCTTCCCCCGATCCGCGATCGACGGCTTCCCAGCCTCGGTCCATCGCGCCTTCATCGTCTCCAGCGTCGCATCGCTCGTGTGTTCGCTCAGGCACGCGCTCATCGCTCGCGCTTGCTCGCGGCACGCCCACGCGACGCTCAGCGTTCGCCCCTTCACGCACTCGTAGTACGTCCGCTGCGCCGTCTTGCATCGCACGAGCGCGCGCTCCTTCATGAGCGTGATCAGCGCCTCCTCTTCCTTCTTCAGCACGCTCGGCGCGGGCGACATCGCGCTCGAACGCGCGCGACGCGATGTGACGAGACGTGGGCGTCCGCATTGCGCGCCGCGCGATGGCGTCGAGCGTTCGCGCGCGCGGCGCGCGCCAGGACGAAGCGCAGGACGCGCCGTCGTCGTCTGACGCCGCGCGCGGCGCGAGCGGTGCGTCGGCGCGTGCGAGCGACGACGACGGCGCGACATCGGTCAATGCCGAATTGGAAACGTTCATCGTCGCGCGCTACTTGCGCAGGCGCGGACGCGCGTTCGCGAGCGTCGCGAGTGATTTCGAACGCATCGCACGCGCGAGCGGGGCGTTCCCGCGCAGGCTGGACGTGTTCGGTGAGGCGCACGATGCGAGTTTCGAGGATTTGGCGCGCGGCGCGTTCGCGAATGTGCCGGAGGACGCATTAGAGCGCGCGGTGGCGCGCGCGCGAGGAGCGACGCACGGACGAGTCGATTTTAGAGATGAAGGTGGTAGTGGTTCGGTGTGCGCGCGCGCCGAGGGGCAAAAGCGTTTGCGAGGGGCGTTAGTCAGGACTTTGATGCGCGAGACGGCGGCGACGGGCGGTTGTCGGGTGGAGGCTTTGGCAGAGACGAAGACTGTCGCGAAGAATATGAATTGTCTTCGCACGCTTCGCGCGCACAGAGATGCGGCGTATTGCGCGGTGCTGAGCGCGAGCGGAAGACGGTTGGTGACGGGTGGGGACGATCGGTTGGTAAAAATTTGGTGCGCGTACAACGGTTTGCTTCGCGCGGCGTGTCGAGGGCACGTCGGGGAGATTACGTACGTAGCGATCGATTCGCGAGAGGAAATCGTGGCTTCGTCGTCGACGGATACAAGTATTCGGACCTGGGACTTGGAAAGTGGCGCGCCCATCGCCGTGCTTCTTGGCCACACGCGTTCGATTACCGAGTTGCACTTTTGTCCATCGGTGCCGCACGTGTTGTTGAGTACGGCAGACGACGGCACAGTTCGTTTATGGAGCGCTCGACGAAGTTCGAACGACGTGAAACCAATGGTGATAGATTTGAACGTGAACGGAGGGGCAATCACCGGCGGTAGAGTGGTAGAACATGGTGTCATGCCTCTGGCAGCGATGGCGAATGAAGCAACGTCTCCGGGCATGCGCACTCGCGGCGCGCAACTCAACGCAATCGCGGATGAGGCGAGCGCAGAGCGCGACGGCGAGGCGTGTCAAATAGTCTGTGGTGCGTTCAACGACGTCGGTGATACGTTTGCCGTCGGTACGAGTATGTGCAAGGTGTTTATGTGGAAGCTTGATTTAGAACAGTTGCGCTCGTCTGGAGACTGTTCTCCTACGGAGAATGCGGTGAAGAAGATTTCCTTATCTGGATCGCATTTGAACGATGTGGTGTCGGTGCACTTCTCACACTCGGGTGACATGCTGTTATCCGCGTCCAAGGACGGGCAGGCGAGGATATGGGTGCCGAGTTCGAGCGCGTCTCTCCCTGGGCGCGCTCGCTTGTCTTGGGTGCTTCGATCGACGTTGACGACGCCGGAAGACGCCGCTGCGTTGCGGGAACAGCAACGCATCGGCGCTATTACCTCACAGCAGTACTCGAGGCGCGCGCCAAAAGTACCAAACATGCATATCGCCGTGTGGTCGACCGATGACACGCGCGTCATAGCTTCCATGGGAGATCAAAGTATTCGCGTCTGGGACGTCGCGTCTGGCGAGTTGCGACACGCGATGCGCGAACACACCGCCGCAACGTACGTTATTCAATCCAATCCATTAGATCCTCGATTGGTGATGAGTGCGAGTTACGATGGTAAAGCCGTGATATGGGATATTGTTGAAGGCGTCGCGCTTCGTGTCTTTGATGGATCTCAGTACCACACCAAACTCGTCGACGGCAATTGGCATCCAGACGGCACATCCATCATCTGTTCTGATTTATCCGGTCAGTTCTCCGTCTTCGGCACTGGCGATAGCGTGCGACTACTTCGTGCGAAGTACGAGCAGTTCTTGCAGACGGAGTTCGTGGGTGATGACGCGCTCGGTCGAAGCGAGGGCGGGCATTTGATAGAGCTCGCCACCGGTGCGCTCCTTCACGAAGCGTACCCGAGAAACTTGCTTTGCGACGCCATGGGTGATCCGTATCCCGACCCTTACCAGTCGGCGTTTCAATCGGGGCAGGTTGCAGCGTGCTTGCCATCAGCGGATTCGGGGATGCCGGATGTCGTCGTGCAAGCCCCGACTTTAGCCGAACTAGCGCCGACAGACGTGCAAGGTCCGTGGACTGCTCAAGACGAAACGATGCCGATGCAAGAGATCATGTATAGAATGTCCGACGACGAGAACGATGGAGTGAATGAAGACAACATAAGTGACGCCGACTTTGAAGAACCTGATGATGAAGACGAGTCCGACTACGATACCGATGCAGAACGTCGCGCACGCTCAGCACGCAGCCGAAATCGCGCTGTGCGCTCGCGTCGGCGGCGGCGCGCGCGCCGTTTCGACTCGGATGAGTCAGAAGAATCAGATGACTCAGAAGATCGCGCGACTCGCAGAAGTGCTCGAGAGCATCGCAAACCACAGCGTTTAGGCGTAGATGCGTACGAATCGACGAGTGATGAAGAAGAAGACGCGCCGGCGAGAATCACTCGCAGACGCCGCCGGGAGCTCGAAGAACTCGGGATCGATCCTGACGAGGTCAAGAGCGACGACGTTTCCGAGGAAGAGGAAGGTAAGAGACCTGCGAAACGAGTAAAAAAGTCAGTGACGTCTCGCCACGATATCCGTCTGTTAGATGCGTACTCTTGGCTGTGCGCTGAGGAAGTTATTGTCGGCATGTACGTTCCGCAACTGGGAGATGAGTTGGTGTACGTAGCCCAAGGCCACTACGAGCGCATGCAAGCGACGGGAAAGAACTGGCGCGATGAGGCACCGTGGCAAACGCTTACATCGATGCGGTTCGTCGAGCCTTGTACCGTTTCGTCATTGCGTTACATGATATCCGACGACGGCGCTTACGAAACGCGCTGTTTGCTCGAGTTGAAGCTCATTGATCCTGCTTGTGGTGATTACGGAAAAGAGTTCCTTGTCGAACTCCAGAAAAGTGATACACCAGACTTTCTTGTTCCGATTTCACGTTATCAAACGGCAGAGCAACATTCGTGGAAACGAGGCGACTATTGCGCGGCCCTGTGGGACGACACTGGTCTCGGCGACATGTCGCCGTGGTACGGGATGGTTCACGACGCACAAAGCAATGAAGGCAAATGGACTGGGTCACCGTGGAACACGCTATGCGTGCAGTATTTGAACGTGCAGAATGAAGACGATAAGTTCATGAATCATAGCTTTTGGGAGCTGTACAACGACGAGGCGATGAAAAAGGAGCACGCGAAGTCGTTTTCAGACGCCTCAACATCGCGTGGGCCGCAAAAGGCCAAATTTGCGAACGTCGATGAGAACTATCCATCGCTCAGTGCAAGCGTGACGAAAGATTTGGTCGCTCGAGTGCAGAGAATCATTCGAAACTCGAGATTTGCGGCTTTCGTCGAAGCCATCGGCCCGAACGAACGCTTCGCTCGAGCAGACGGCGCAATGACGAATTATTGCTCTGTCGTCCCAGCGCCCATGAGCTTGAAGCTCGTCATGCAACGATTAAAAAGTGCGTACTATCGGCAGATTGGTGGATTTCGTTCCGATATCGAGCTCATTCGTATCAACGCCCAAATATTCCACGGCGAAGAAAGCGCATTCGCGAAGTGTGCCGAGGAGCTTGAGGACGATTTACTTGATAATTTGCCCACCGATGAACGCGATGTGGACGCCGACGAGATCATCACACGCATGACTCCGTATCCGCGCATCATTTCAGCGCAACAGCCAGTTGCCGCGAGCGGAGGTTTGCGAGTCCGAATGCGACGTTCGACGCGCCAGTAGCTACAACTCGATACACTCATATTAAACGTCTGTCTACATTCACCCATCGCGCGGTTTAAACCCGTACTTCTTCCGCTCGTAAAACAAGTCCGTACGCGCCGCCCCGAGATTGATAATCTTCGGGCATCCATCCCTATCCTTCTCCATGAGTGTGCACCCCTTGCAATAGTACGCGTCGCTCACGCCGACTGCGCCGCAAATCACGCACCGCCCTTGATTCGTCCCGTAGTTACACTCATCGCACACCCGCACCAGCGTCGCCGGGCGCACGTGTGAATCACAAATCACGCACTTCCCATCGCCTATTCGTTCAATTTTCCAATCATCATCGTCAGTCGTCTTCGTTCGCGTCCGTCGCTCGGCGCCCTAACCGCGCCCGCCGCCTCGCCGCGGCGCCCCTTCCCCTCTCGCGTCGCCTCGCTCGCACGCACACTTCTCGCACAACCGTCCGATGGATATTCCGGGCATCTTCCTGCACATGATCAAATCGGGGTGGTGTTTCGACTGCGTCCGTCGTCGTCGTCGTCGTCGTCGTCGTCGTCAGTCGCGGCGTTCACAATCGCGTTCTCAATCATTCGTCGAGCGCTCGCGTCGTCGTCGCGCATCGTTCGCGCGCGCGCGCGCCGTCGTCGTCGCGCGCGTCGATCGCGTCGTCGTCGTCGCGCCGCACCATGTCGACCGCGCGCGCGCGGCGTCGCGCGTCGGTCCGAGTCCGTCCCGCGCGACTGCGTCTGGCGTCACTTCGCGCGCGATGGCGACGACGACGACCGCGGCGTTCGCGCGCGCGGCGCGCGCGGCGGCGCGCGCGGACGCGCGGGCGACCGGTCGCGAAGCGCGGCGCGCGGCGCGCGGCGCGCGCGCGACGCGACGCGCGAACGACGGCGAAGTCGAGGTCGAGGTCGGGACCGGCGACGGCGACGGCGCGCGCGGCGCGCGCGCGACGACGCGACGGCGCGCGCTCGCGGCGACGGTGTTCGTCGGCGCGGCGGCGTCGGGCGTCGGTGCATCGCGCGCGGAGGATGAGATTACGGCGGGCGCGCGGGAGGCGCTCGCGCTGGCGCCGACGACGTTCGACGACGTCGAGCTCGAACCGTACGTCGACCTGGATAACGGCTACGCGTTCTTGTCGCCCAAGGGTTGGGTGAAAGATTTACCGAATGGAATCGCGGAGATCGAGATACATCCCGTGAGCGAGTACGGCGGGCGACGGTTCAAGGTGCAGGTGCGACCGTACGGGAAGAAGACGAAGTCGCTGCGCGTCGACGAACTGGACGAACCCGAGTACGCGAATCCGCGAGCGTACGCCGAGGATGTAGCGCGGAAGTACGCGCCGTTGGAAGGCGAGGGCGAGACAAATCGAGGGCAAGCGGTGAGCAAGGTGCTGAGTTCGAGGATGAGCGACGACGGGAGGTATTATTATTTTGAGTACTCGACGGAGAGCATGTTGCCGCTGCATTTTTGGGGAGTGCTCGCGTTAGGACCTGGGCCGGTCGGGAGCGCGCGCAAGTTGGGGCGAAAAGACATCATCACCATGACATGTCAAATGCCCGAAGACAAGGGACCGGAAGCGGCGGCGCTTTTGGAGCACCTCGTGTCGACGTTCAAAGTTTTGGACGTGTAGAGTATCAAATCCAATCGCGTGCGGTATAGTAATTTTTTGATACACAGCTCGCTAAGCTCGCTAATCATCCGTCTCAGAGTCGGACGCTAAACTATCGCGATCCTCCAAAAGCTCCAAACACATTCCGAGCGCACGAGCTTTGTCGCGGATTCGGCACACGAACGCCTCCTTCTTCATCAACTCGCGCGCGAACCGCCGCCTAGCCAAATCGTGTGACTTCACTTCCAGTTTCAACTCGTTTTGGGTCTCTATGACGCGCTCTCGAAGCGCTGCAAGTAAATCGCCGTTTCTGAGCGATCTTATACGCAATTCTAAATTCATTTCCGTTGACAGCGCTTCTTCCGCCGCCGCGCGTGCGCGATGCAGTTCTTCGCTCACCTTGGTGAGCTCTTCCCTGAGTTTTTCTCGAGCCATTTGCTCTTCATGCAAAGTCGCCATGCATTCGCGTAGCGTCTCACGCGCCTCCACCTCCTTCGCCTCGGTTTCGTACAATCGACGCTCCATTTCCTCGCTCGCCACTCGCGCAGAAGCGAGCGACGATCGCAACATCTCGTTCTCCGTCGTCATCGCCGCCAAACTCGCAGATTTCATTCGCAACGCTTCATCCTTCACCGCTTCAGCTTCCCTCGCCTCGTTCGACATCCTCGCGATCGTCTCCTCGAGCTCGCGCGTCGCGTCAACTCTCCTTCCGTTTCCGTCGCGCATCTTTAATTTCGGCCCCGGAGATTCTCCCTGATGACGCCATTCCGGCAGCAACTCTCTCGCGAGTTCGCGCAGCGGGTCCCTATCGTCGCTCGCTTCCCTCGCGCGTTCTCGCGCGTCCGCGCCACCGTTCCGTCCCGGCGTCGTCGCCCGCTCGAGCGCGCGCAAGTATTCGCGCACTCTGACCCCGCGCTGCGCCCCGCTCGCGCCTTCCTCGTCCGCCACGGCGCACGACCGCATGAGTGCCGTGACGTTTTCAAACGTCAGCGCGTGTCCGCGCGCCCGCATCGTCGCGCGTCGCGCGTCGAACGGCGTGACGACGTCCCTGTCCCCTAACGACTTTGCGACGGTCGACACCGAAAAAGAAGCGCTCGCATCGCCGGTGGACGCGCGGGGCGTCGCGCGCGCGACCGCCTCGACGTCGTCGCGCATTCGCGCGCGCGCGCGCGTCGTTGAATGGTGAAGTCTACTCGCTACTACAAAGGACTACAGTCTCTCGGGACGGCGACGAAATAATGAAAAGCCTACCGGTTGTCGTTGTACTTCTTGCGATTCCTCGGTCGCCTGCTCACCCTAAATCGGTCGGTGCGCTTGTTATTGCGCGTGCGCTTACCCTTGGTGTGGACGCCCCAAGGCGTGACGCTGGGACGACCGCCCGACGTGCGACCCTCGCCGCCGCCGTGCGGGTGGTCGATCGGGTTCATGGCGACGCCTCGCGTCGTCGGCCTGATCCCACGCCAACGATTGGCGCCGGCTTTACCGATATTACGATTTTGATGCCCACGATTGGACAGCATCCCGATCGTCGCCATGCATCCCTCCAAAACTAAACGCTGCTCGCCGCTCGGAAGCCTGACGACGCAGTACCCGTCGTCGCCCTTCTTCACGAGCGTCGCCGCCGATCCCGCCGATCGACACATCTGCCCCCCTCGTCCCGGCACGAGCTCAATATTATGTATCGTCGTCTGCAGCGGTATATTCTTCAACGGCAGCGCGTTTCCGATCTTTATATCGCTCTCCGCTCCGCTCTCCAACTCGTCCCCGGCGCGCGCGCCGTGCGGCGCCAGCACGTACCTCGTCCCCAGTCCTCCCTCGTAGTCCACCAGCGCGATTCGCGCCGTGCGATTCGGGTCGTACTCCAGCCTTCGTATCACCCCTCGCGCGCCCGTGAGATCGCGTTTAAAATCTATCATTCGGTACAGTCGCTTCGCGCCGCCGCCCCGGTGCCACACCGTGATCCGCCCTCGCGCGTTCCTCCCGCCCGTCTTCCGCAGCCCGACCGCGAGCGCCTTGTGCGGGCGTCCTCGGTGCAGGCCCTCGCGCGAGGTCGTGATGCGCCCGCGCTGTCCAGGGCTCGTGGGCTTGTACGCGCGCATGCCCTCGCCCGCGCGCGTCGCGAACGCGCGCGCGATGGCGACGGCGCGGAACGTCGGCGTCGGCGCCGCCGTCGCGGCGACGCGCGCGCGCGCGACGACGGGCGGCGCGAGCGACGACGCCGCGGTCGCGCGCGTCGCCGCGAGCGCGCGCGTCGAGCGCGCGAGCGCGGCGCGGAACATGGTCGTCGCGCGTCGCGGTGTCGCGACGGCGCGACGGCGCGACGGCGCGCACGGCGCCGCGGAGCGCGACGCGCGCCATGAGCGCGTACGAAGACGCGGTGCGAACGACGCTCGGCGCGCTCGCGCGCGCGCTCGACGCGAAGCGGTGCGACGCGACGCTCGAGGGCGCGTGGAAGCTCGACGTCGCGCGAAGCGAATCGCTCGGCCCGTTCCTGCGCGCGCTCGGCGCGCCGCGAATCGCGACGCCGATCGCGGATAACCTGCCGACGACGGTGACGGTGAAGTGCGACGACGACGGACGCGGATTCGCGATCGTGGACGCGACGGCGCTGAGCTCGAGGAACGAGACGCGCGCGCGGTTCGACGGCGCGGAGACGCTGCGAACGACGCGGGGAGGGCGGAAGCGGTTTTATCTGTCGGGAGACGCGCGAGAGGGCGCGCTGGTGATCGTGTGTCGATTGTTCGAGCGCGGCGAGGGGTGGGCGACGGAGCAGATTCGCGGGATGGATCCGAGCGGGAGCGGGATGCTGCGAGAGCGAAACGTGCTCAAGCGACCGAACGGCGAGCCGGACGTCGTGGTCGATCGGTTCTTTCGTCGAGTGGTGGATTAGATGATTAGAGTGAAATTAGTTCTAATACTAGAGTGTTAGTGTCGTGGCGTCATCGCCGTCGTTTCGACGATGTTCATCGCTCGAGCAAGAGGACGGCCTCGACGTGTGCGGTGTGCGGAAATAAATCGAGAGCGAGCGCCTTCACGGGCGTGAATGGGACGCCGCCGCCGTTACCATCGGCGCCTTGCGGCACGCATAGATCAATAACGTTAGTCGCCATCGTGTTCGCGTTGCACGAGACGTACACGAGACGTTTCAAACGGTTTTCTCGCCGCAACGCCGACAATACGTGTCTATGCAACCCCGCACGCGGGGGATCAACGATTGCGACGACGTCATCGAACTCGTGATTCGCGCCCACGAGCTCCGCGTTGGTGGTTTCTTTCGCTTCGACGATCGCTTCTGTTTCTTCATCCGCGCTCAAGTCCGGGTCGTCGAGCACAGATACGGCGGTGAACGGTTTTGGAGCGCGGCCATCGGGCCTGATCAACGTCTTGTAGTCGTTCAACACTTTCGGAAGAACGTGCTCCGCCTTGCCCGCGAGCCAGTCGGTATTATCGACTCCGTTGAGTTTCGCATTCGTGAACGCATCTCTGATGGATTCTTCCACGATGTCGACACCGACAACTTTTTTGACGGCGCGCGCGAGCGTCAAACCGATCGTCCCCGTGCCGCAGCACACGTCCAACAGCAAGCTTTGCCCACCAGGACTCGCCCACTCACCGGCGAGTCGATACAAAGCTTCGGCGGCGACCGTGTTGACTTGGAAAAACGCCGTCGCGGAAAGCGAAAACTGGAGACCGCACATGTGTTCGTGAATGATGTCTGCGGACTTCTCGCTCGGCGCGTTCGTCCTCAAATTTTTAATCTCCGCGTCGTCCGGCGCGACGTTCGATACACCGTCCCAGAACTGCACCAGACACGTCTTTAAATTGATTGGCTTCGCGCTCTTCGCGACGGCTTCTTCGACCGCGGCGAGAACGCCATCGCATTCCTCTTTCACTTGCTCGTCGGTGTAGCCTCGCGTGCACACTTGAAACATGACTAAAACTTCGTGCTTATCGCTATGTTCGCCCGATGGCGAGGGTAACGAGAACTCCTCGTCAGGGTACGTGAACGCTACCCGATCCGTCGCGTCGGGGTCTTTAATTTCCCCGTCCGTGCCCGCAGACGGTTTCGGAGGACCGGCGCCCGTTCGCAACCAGTGCTTCCAACCGTGTTCGCTCGCCGGCGCGGTGCCGGCTTCGCGACACAAGAATAGTCTCCAAAACCCTGTCGCCTTTCGCTTATCGTACACGGGCAGCCCTTTACCGTCCGCGGCCCGCGCGCGAAGGTACGTTTGCGTGGCGTCGCCCAGATACTTCGCCGTATCGCTGATGTTTCGGCATCCCGTGGGCGGCGCCACGGCGGTGACGCCGTCGCGAAACGACCCGACGTTAAAACCGCACGTGATCTCGCCGTTCGCGCTCGGCCCTATGGTAAATTCACTCTTGTTTCTATACCCATCCAGCACCGGCGACCGCACGATGCCTCCCAGCTCGCAACAAAGTTTATCGTTTCCCAACGCCGCGCGCATCCACCCCACGTCGGCGCGACGCCCGCTCTTCCTCGCCTTATTACTCGCGTTCCGCACCCCTCTCGTGATGTTCCGCATCGCTTCCGCGACGATCTCTTTCTTCCTAGCCAACTGTTCGCCGTAACTCACGTTCCACAGCGGCGTGATGACGTCGCGTATGTCCCGTCTCGCGTTCGCGTTCGCGCGTTCGATGAGCGCCGACGCGTCCGTCGACCCGTCCGTCGACGCCACTCCCGTCTTCCCCTTCGCCTTCGCCTGCTTCACGCGCACGCACCGCCCACGAAACTCGACCCTCTCCATCGCCGTCGTCGCCTCGATTCGATCGCCGACCTCGCCGAACGTCACGAAGCCGTACGTCCACCGCCGCCGCTTCTTGCTGCTCACGCGCCGGCACCCGAGCTCGGTCAACCACGCCGCGAACGCGCCGTCGTCCCACTGTTCGGGGACGCCCTGAACCATCGCCGTGCCGCCGCTCGCGCCCGCGAGCGCGACCGCGCCCGTCGTCGTCGTCGTCGTCGTCGTCGTCGTCGTCGTCGTCGCGTTTTCATCCGCGGCGGCGCCGCCCGCGCTCGCGTCCGCGCGCGCGCGCTTCGCGTCGTCCGCGCCCGCGTCCGCGACGTCCTCGCGCGCGCGCTTATCGCGCGTCGCGTCGCCGTCGGCGTCGGCGTCGGCGTCGGCGTCGCGCGACATCGCGTCGGTCGGCGTCACTGCGCGTCGCGCTCTGATGACGTCGCGGTCGCTTCGCGCGCGCGTCTGCGCGCAGACGCGACGCGTCGACGCGCGCGCGCGACGCGGTGGGCGCGTCGCGCGCGCGACGACGCGCGCGGGCGCGGACGCGGACGCGAGCGAGGGCGTCGGGGAGACCGTTTCGACGCATCTGGATGAGGGAGCAGTCGACGACGACGCAAAGACGACGACGACGACGACGACGACGACGACGACGACGCTCGACGCGCTGGCGTCCG
>Ga0228649_1000004_pt1 | contig 93522 bp, 84 predicted proteins | sample 61DmetaG_FD_190074 | JGI IMG/M metagenome (GOLD analysis project Ga0228649, IMG submission 190074) | Seawater microbial communities from Monterey Bay, California, United States - 61D | ecosystem: Environmental > Aquatic > Marine > Coastal | place: USA: California | collected 2016-10-31 | reverse complement strand
GCTTTTTGTAATTTTTTTTTTTTTTTTTTTATTTTTTATTTTTTAGTTTTTATTTTTTAGTTTTTATTTTTTAGTTTTTTTTTTTGAATATAATTAGTAGGCTCTTAGCAGACAAATCCATCTTCGAGTTCCGGTTCTTCGGTGAAGGGGTTGATATTTTGATTGCCTTCTTTGTCCAATCTTAGAAATTCAGCATAATCCATAAATTTCTCTCCAAATTTCTTCATGAAGCTAACCCTACGACGCATCTCTGTCTCGTATGCCTTACTTGCTCTCTTCATAAGCTTCTGCTCTTTAGTAAGCTTTGCCTTAATTGCCTTGGTTTTGCGCTTAGCCTTTTTATCAGCTTTTTGAGCCTTCTTGGCTAGAATATCTAGCTTTCGTTGCTCCTTGGCCTCTTTCTTCTTTCTCTTCTCCTCCGATTTGAAGATGTAGTTTACGGACCTAGCTAGTTCCCTCTTGGTTGCTGCTTCCTCCTTCCAGCCAGTGGTTAGAGCCTTGCGAGTAGCCTTGAGTTCGCGCTTGAAGTTGGCGTGAGCCTTCTTGTGAGCCTTCTTCTCAGCTGCTATTCTCTTAGTGCGAGCCTTAGCTGCCTTGGCGGCATCTGTTGGGAGCGCCATAGTAGCTATGGCCTTAGTCTTAGATACCCTAGGACCTGTGACCTCTTCGACTGGTGCGTTCATAATCTCGGTAAGATTAGCTGGGAAGTTAGTAGTGCTAGACATATTGTTTAATATTAAATTTGTTGGTTGTTTTGTAAATCTTGACTTGTATTTATTTGTTTTGTATATTTGTAGAAAATATGAAAACCAAAAAGTTCAATTTTCAAATATTTTTTCATTATATTTTTATATACAAAAAAATATAATAAAAAAAGGTCTTTTTATATACATTTGCCTTGACTTTTGATTAATTTTTATTTCTTTTTCTGTTTTTTAATTTTTATTTCTTTTTCTGTTTTTTAATTTTTATATAAAATATCATATTATTACCCTGATAGTATATGGGGTGGTTCTAGTAACCTAATCCAACTTGGCGTTGAGATTTTTAATCTCCTCTTCGAGCTCCTCAATCTCACAAGCATCTGCCCAACTGTCCACACTGTATGATGCGAGTTCGAGTTCCTTCTCCTTAATCTGGTCGAGAATAAGTTGTCTCTCGTGGGTGGTCATACAATTGCGCTGGCGTCTGGGTTTCCATGCGTTAGCACTTGATTTAAGGACAATCTCTTCTTCATCCTCGATGCGGGCTGCATATATTGATGGTTCCTCCTTATTGAAGATCTTGGTATCGCACGGAGGTTTCATAAGGTTCTCACTGTCGTTCTTGAAGCTCACTCGCTTGCTAACCTTAGCAACAATAGGGAGAGCTGGGAAGTCTTCGTCATCGACCTCTTCTTCGCTACTGCTGAAGAAATCCCCGTCACTGCTGTCGCTATCCTCAGCCTCTTGCTGCTTGGAGAGTTCCTCTTGGCGTCTCTTTTCCTCTTGTGCCTGGCGAATACGAGCTGCTAGGCGGTCAGCGGCACCATCCTTGAAGGACTTCTTAACAGCCTTTTTCTCAGCTGCTTTGCGGGACTTCTTGGCTGCTAGCTTATCACACGTGCGAATGTGACATCCATCCTCCTTACAGTAGGCACACGGACGAGAGTTCCTCTTGACTTCAGGCTTTACCTGAACCCTAACCTGGACGCGAGGTTGGATGCGAGTAGTATGTGCTACTGTAGTAGAATCTCTCACCTGAAGCTTGGTGGTCCATCGACCATTGGGCTTCATATTCTCCGTAACCGGGACCCGGTAGTTGGAGCGGAAGGTGCGCTGCTGCGGTTTCACTACCGTAGTCCTGCGTTGATGAACGCCAGATTTGGTAGAGAACCCCTTGGGCATAAATGCTCCTAGAGAAGTAGAACGCTGCTGCTGTCGGGAGCGGTGAGTCGAAGAGGAACGTCCGCATGAAATAGTGACCATAGAAGACATGATTGAAAGTTTTTTGATTGGTATTTGTTTTATTACGCTAGTTTGTAGTAGTTCTTATATTTTTTGTGTGGAGACAGATACTTGAAAACCAAAAATTTCAATTTTCAGAAAAAAAAATCTTGACTTGTCAAATTCAAAATTGAAATTTTTGGTTTTCATAACGGTTATAATATTTCCTTTTACAATTATATAATACACACTACTGAGACAACTCAATAAAACTACACAAATTTCAAGTCAAGTTCAACTTATAAATACAATGATGAAATCGTTCACTACTTGGTTAAAGGAAGCCGGGTTAGATGCTAAAAACCATCAAATTTCCGGAATGAAGTGGGTCTATACCAGAGAAACCAGTCCTAGACTAGGAGTTCCCGGTGGGTTCCTATGTGACGAGATGGGATTGGGTAAAACTATCCTTATGATCGGTGCTATGGTAGTCAATCCACAACAAAAGACCCTTATCGTATTACCTAAGTCTTTACTACAACAATGGTGTGGGTCTCTCAAAAAGTTTGCTAATATTGATGCGTTTATATATCATGGTGCTAAGGCAAAACGCGCTACCGAAGATGACCTAGCATGTCAAGTGGTCTTAACCACTTATGGAATGATTAGTGTGAGAAAGCGTAAAAAGAGGTTAATTCATTGTCCTCTCTGGGATATCGAATGGAACAGAATTATCTATGATGAAGCTCACCATATGCGTAACTCTAAGAGTGGACAACACGCTGGAGGATGTCGTCTAAAGGCAAATATTAAATGGATGGTAACTGGAACACCTATTAACAATGGGCGTAAAGATTTCTACCACCTTTGTTCCGTATTGGGACTTAATCGGACCTTTTACCGAAATAAAGAGGCAATAGTCAATACTATTAAGGATTGTGTACTCTGTCGAACAAAAAAAAGTGTCGGTATTAAAATGCCTCCTCTTAATGTCGAAATAGTAAATGTATCACATGAAACTCCAGAAGAAGAGCAGTTTGTGAAGAACATTCATGCTAGTGCTGGATTTGCTGATGTAACAATAGACAATGTGGATATGGCGATTAACTTTCTCAACAACGCATATAATAGCAGACTACCGTTGTATATGTTAATGAGACAAGGCTGTGTTATTCCACCAATGGCTTCTGATAAATTGGTCCACCGCCTTATCAACAGAGGAGATTTTGATGCTGAAGATGCTGATTTATTAGCCTGTTCTGGTGTTAGTAAAATGAATGCTGTTGTAAATAAGATTGTTGAGAACAGAAAAAACAAAGGAGCAAAACTTATCTTCTGTCAATTCAAACGTGAAATAGCTCATTTGAAGGATAGACTTACAGAAGAGGGGTTTAATGTAGCGGTTATACAAGGTTCAACATCCAAAAAGGACCGCATATATGCTCTACAAAGCCCTATTTCCACCGAAGTGATTGCGTCTATCGTCGATGCGAAAACTACTTCAGTTGGAGCTGGAGCATCTATTATTCCACGCCTTATAAATAGTTTCCTATCCCCCGATGTGCTTATCGCACAAATTCAAACAGCGTGTGAAGGATTGAACCTTCAACACTTCAATGAGGTATATTTCACTACGCCTCATTGGAACCCAGCGGTTGAAGACCAATCTATTGCTAGGTCTCATAGAATTGGACAGACATCCCCCGTAAATGTATATAAATTTATAACTACCTTCTCTTCAAATGGTGTAAGTCTAGATCAATATTGTTTGAACGTCCAGCAAATCAAAAGAGAGGCAGCATCCATTATCAAACCAACAAAAGCATAAAAATCAAAAAATACAAAAAAAAAATAAAAAATTTAATAAAGGCAAATTGTATATAAAAGTCCTTTTTTTTTATAGCCTACCACCTAAACCAGCCAATCCATCAATAGTATCACCTTCGGCTGTACCACCTCCGTCAGGTAGGATATGATAATAACCTTCGTCTTCGTCTTCTTCTTCTTCATATATTACAAACAATGAACCTTCACCCATAGTTTTAATTGGTTGATCTTCTTGAAACTGAACAAATACGGGACGCTCTTTATGTCTTTCGTGGTGTAGTATCCAATCTTCTATTTTTTGTTCGTATCCCGCATAATCAACTATATAGTTATTGACTGATTTGTCTTCACTATTTTTAAATTTATGATTAATAAAATCAATAGCTTTTGCCCAAGTAAATCCATCATCACCCCATATATCTTCATTTCCTCTTCGCCATCGTTCAATATCAATAACTGTATAGTATGTATAGTCGTATTTTGATTCAATTCCCATTGTGGTGTATATAACCCTAACTATATATATAGTTAACTTCAATTTTACAGAAAATTGAAATTAATTTTTGGTAAGCGTATAGTAACACACACACACACACAACTTTGACTATGGGAATCTGGACTACTAACGCAGGAAAAAGCTATAAAGTAAATATTATTCAAGAGCAACTAAATGTTATGAAGAAAATGGGTGCCCGCTTTTGTTGGTTCAGGGATAATCCAGGAATAAATAATGAAAATAATGAAATATATTATGAAGAAGGGAAGGACGGGCAAGGTAAATCACACCGAATACTGAAACAAGGCATAACAGTAACTTGTGAAAATGGCGATAGAATTACTGGATATGTAAGCCATATGGTTGCGGGATATTCCTGTATGGGAACAGATATCGGTGATTGGTTTATCATTCAGGAAGGAACTTATCCAACGCATTATCATATACAACATTCCGTAGATGAAGATGATGTATATATTGAAGAGCTATAAATGTAGAGGTTTAATAAATTTTTTTTAAATAATAACAGGTATACCAGATGATCTATAATGAAAATGAAGTGTAGATTCTTTTTTAATATCGAAATGAATTAAAGTAAGATTATAATTTTCAGGGCTTAATACTTTACCTGCATACGTTAAATAGAAGTAATTAATTGGAATATTATATAAATTATTGATGACTACAAAAAGTGTTCTTATAGTATCTGTTTCATCAATATCAATTGTGAATGTTTTATGACCTGTGTTTTTGATAAATATTTGCATATAGTTATTAATATTATGACTTATTAAAATGGTTTTGATAAATAAATTTACATCCTATAACTGCTACAATAAATGAGGCCCATATATTAAAAAATTTTATAACGTTGGGGGTATTTACTTCGATACCAGCAAATTCCATAAGTCCATATGGACCATACCAAGTTTTATCTTGAAATAACTCTCTTTCTAATCTAAAACAAATGCATCCTCTAAATAAGAAATGTAAAACTAATGTTAAAACAAAGAAACCAATAACCCAATATTCAACTCTATAAAATAGTATCCTATACATTAATAATGTATAAGGTAAGTTATGTAAAAAATAAACAACAAACCATCCGGCAATATCAGGATTTCCCCCGAATATTTTGGTTAATATGTTACAAATGGATTTTACACAATTTTTAATTATTGGTTTCCTATATTCCCAATTAAGTATTTGAAGCATATACATATATAAAAAAAATAATTTTTGTTTATTAAGCGAATTACAATTTGCTTAACAAAATAAAATTCATATAATCCTTTAATTTTTGTTTATCTTTAAAGAAAGTAGCATAATGAATTTCTCCTAATGGAAACGAGAATTTGTAAGTATTGTTTTCTTTTGTAAGGTTAATTTGTGACGTTTCATCATCTTTACAATAGTACGTTAAAATACTATTTACAGATGGACTATTAACATAGTTTTTATTAATAAGGGCCTTTTCAAAAGTCATAAACATATCTCTAGTGTAATATGTTTGTATTTATTTAATTCAATTTAACTATTGTATTAAATAAGTAATAAAAAAAATTTATTAGATGCCCACGGCAGGACTCGAACCTGCAACCCCAAGCTTAGAAGGCTTGTACGCTATCCGATTGCGCCACGAGGGCGAGCTTATTTTCATAACTCTTTATTAGTTCATTAAAATGTTGTAATATAGATTTACCTTTAATATAAGGAGTTCTCATAGTGTGATCTCCTTGATCTATCCATAAACGGACGCCAATATATTTTGTCTGATCTTGAGTTTTATATCCAAATCCACTTACGACGAAGGAGTCACAAATGGTTCCTGGAAATTTAATAGTTATACGTTTAGTTCCAAATCCATATAGATTTTTTTCTAAACCCGTAAAGCACATATCGTATAGTTGTTGGTCATTCATATTTATTTAAAGTAATAAGTGTATATTAGAATAAGTTTTCTAAAAAAAAATTTCAATTTTCTAAAAACGTCTAGTATGGGATTTGAGCCTTGAGCCTTGAGGGAACGCTATTTGTTTCCTTGTGATCTGTTTTTTACAAAATCTTTAAAATTTTTTGTGGATTGAAAAGTCATTTTTGCTACGGTGCCACCCATTTTGAAATATTCATCATAAGCAAATCCATTATTTACAATGTTAATTGAATTTTGCTTCGCCTTTTCTATATTTTTTTTAGTAAGTTCAACTTTTGTACCATCTAATACTTTATCAAATAATGATTGATTTTTTTCTAATGTTTGTTCTATTCCTCCACTCATATAAGAGTATTTAAGCTAACAACTTTAAGTATATTTTTTTTAATATTAAAACGTCTAGTGCAGGATTTGAACCTGCGCGGGCAAAGCCCAACAGATTTCAAGTCTGTCCCATTAACCGCTCTGGCAACTAGACAAAAGGGGTAAATAAAATTTTATAAGGGCCGCTGTGGGAATCGAACCCACGACCTCGCCCACCCAAAGGGCGAATCATACCCCTAGACCAAGCGGCCAATTGCTGTTTTCTTTTTACTTCAATAATAATGCTGTTAGAAAACAATATAATAAATATTTACATATAATATATGGTAAAAACAGTTGTTACTAATATGTTTAATAAATATATTGATTTTTTCTCTAATTTTAATGTTTTAGGATTAGCTATTGGTTTAATGATAGGTTCTAATTTAAAAGAAGTTGCTGGAGATTTTATTGATGGTTTAGTTATGCCTTTTATAAAGCCTATTTTAGCAAGTATTACTGGTGGAAAAGATTTAAAATTTTCTGTTCCTGGAACAGACGTTGAATTAAATTTAGAAAAAGTTACCGCTTCATCCATAAAATTTGCTGCTTTATCTGTAATAATATTTGTTATGTTACAATTAGGTGTTCAAATTAAAAAACCTGTTCAATGGGTTTCTGTTAGAAACTGGGATAAAATGAAAAAAAGTAAAAGTGTAAATACAAGTGTAAAAACTAGTAGAAAACCTAATTCAAATAAAGGATTTACTCTTTAATGCACCTTCCGGTAATCGAAACCGAGGCACTTCCTTGGAAGGGAAGTATGTTACCACTACACCAAGGTGTTTATGGAGAATGGGGGCATCGATCCCCCTGCCTCACGCATGCTAAGCGTGCGCTCTACCATTTGAGCTAATTCCCCTTCATTAGCTATAAGCTCCCATCGTGAATTGAACACGAGACCTTATGATTACAAGTCATACGCTCTACCAACTGAGCTATAGGAGCCTATCTCCTTCCAATATTAACAAATATCATAAAATTTAATATTTAACGCATAAAAGATTTACTAAATAAAGAGTTAAGCCACAAGTGAGATTTGAACTCACGGCCTTGAGCTTACTAAACTCACGCTCTACCCCTGAGCTATTGCGGCTATTACTAAATAATTTAAGTATTATCTATTTAAATTATTTCTTTAATAAATTATATTCTCTAATTTTTGGTAATCTTGATTACCAATGGCCCATTAGCAAATTTAACCCCAAGGCGTAAATTATTGTTCGCAGGGTTCCTCCCCCCACTGCCATCCACGACAATAATATCGGCGCCGGAACCCGCCTCCCCAGCGGATAACTGAAGTATATGGTAAGCTCCCGTTCCGAGAGGAGGTGGATTGAACCCGTTCTGGACCAACTGTGCGGGTGTGAAAGTGACGGGGGTGGAGGTATAGTTATTCGTAGACGCTGTTGTGGTCACTTCGATGCTATATGTGGCGTTAGCGTCATCGAGAATTATAATATTTAAATTCCCAGTTGCTGAAAGGTTGAAGCCGTCCATGGCAAAATTGACTGGGATCCTAGACTGAATGGTCGAGGCGTTATCGAGCACTGTTTCACCTCGACCACCAAACAAACCGCCGCTTAAGTAGAATTCTCTGTTAGAAGTATCTCCATCGAAAAAATCGTTCCAAGAAGATGTAGTACCAGAATGTTCCCTCGTCCTCATTGTCCCATCTGACCGCAAAATAGATTCTGAAAAATCGTTGGATCCATTCCCTGTGACCGAGTAACGGATCTCCACACTTTCACCACTTGCGATCGAGGTGCCGATCGCTGGTGGGTTTACTTGGGATGGAGTAGTTGTGTCGTAAAACAAAGAACCTACTCCAATTTTATTTTGAAATAAATAGCTCATTCCTACATTTGGATATAACCCAAATTTTGTGTTTCCACCATAGTTAGCCGTAGAACCATTACTAGTAGCCAACTTTCTATCACCATTTTTTGGTATTAAAACTATTCCTGTTGCTTGAGGTCTTTTACCACCTAAAGCATTTAATCTGCGAACATTACCTGGATTAAAAGGCATATATATTATGTAATTATAATTTATTCTAAAAGTATTTGAATTTTAAAATAAATAAAAATGTAATCACAAAAAAATCAACTTGCTAACTGTGGGGTTCGAACCCACGCGTGCGAACACAAGAGATCTTAAGTCTCCCCCCTTGGACCAACTCGGGCAAGTTAGCGCGAAATATTTAATCGGGTTTTCAATATATAATATTTTTTACTTGTGAGAACTTGCGCTCTCTTAACAGATCAAACTCCGGACAACCTGATTTGAACAAGTGACCAATCGATCTACAGTCGATCGCTCTACCAACTGAGCTATGTCCGGTAGAACAGGACCTAAATTTTATGCTGGAAGCAATGCGGTTTTCCATAGGAACCATCCCACACACTAGGCGTGCCGCAACGGGAATCGAACCCGCATCCGGTCATAAATAGTGATTAATTATTTGCTGAAAACTTCCATATTTATGCTCCAGTGGGGGCTTGAACCCCAGACCTTCGGCTCATAAGACCGATGCTCTACCGACTGAGCTACAAGAGCACATCAGACACTAATACACACCTCCACATATTATTATTAAGGTTTTTCTCTAAGTTAATTTTTATAATGTTATTTTAAGTTTTTACAATCTTCGCATATGAAAATATTCCAATTTTTAATTATACTTTGTGATTGATATCCATATACATTTTTCAAGTTACAAATATAACAATCACCATTTGTTTTTATAATGATTTGTTCTAATGGAGCTATTTGATATTTTGTTTTTTGTTTTTGTTTATTTAAAAAGTTTCCCATTAAGATTTTTGGAGAGAAAAATATTTTATGATTAAGCAACTTGTAAATAATAAGAAGTTAACCAAACTATAAAAAAAGGAGCTGCTTTTAAATCTAAATAAGCAAGCAAAGCAATAATAAAGGCGATTAAACCTGATTTTGTAGCATCTCTAATACGATCTGCTTCTTCGTCATCTCCTTCCATATAAAATAAAGTATATACACAAAATCCTATTATAACTAAAAACATGCCTAAAAATCGGTAATTTGTGATTAACTTATGGAATAACTTTCGTTTTTCTGGGTCATATGCTAAAATTATCCCTGTTACAGCTACAAATATACTCATAGATATTACAAACTCTGATCGTGCAGGTGCCTTTACCTTTTTTGACGATGTTGAATGAATTTTTTCACTTCCAAAACTTCCCATATTATATATAAAATTTATATAAAAATTTTTCATAACTTTATATAAAATGTTTTTCCCCGTTGAACTTTGGAGAGAAATTTGTGGTTTTTTGATACATGATATAAAAAAACATGGAAAACATCTACAAATAAATAATAAAAATGTAGTAAATTTTAATCAAGTAGTCCAAGACTTACCCAAAAAATTTATACCAACTAATGGTCCCAGAATTATATTTGGATCCCAAATTTGTAAATTTAAAATTATAAAATTCTTATACAATATAAAAATTCCATCCTGGAATACATACAAACTTATTATTGAACGTATATCACAAGAAAATTTTAGTCCAAACACTCTCAAAATACCTAAGATACGTGAGCATTATTATTCTCAAACAACATAGATATTACAAATATAATAGCCATTATAAACATAAATATTAAAGTTGGTGCATCACTCATTTGGCGGACGGTTTCAAGTTCTTCAGGAGTCATAGGGTCGTAAAAGTCTTCCATATAATTATAATTTTTAATTACTTTTTAAATTCAATTTTCTTATTATTTAAATGTATTGTAAGTAATTTATATATATATGACAAATGAAAATTTGGCTACCCAAGTTAGAAATAGAGAAGTTCATGGCTCTAGAATAAACTATAGCGAACCTAATCCAAAGGAAAAATGTATTATTTGTGGTGTAACTACAGAACATAGAAAAAATACCCACGTTGAAAATCGCGGGACTTACGTACAAGGATGCGGACAGTTATGCAATAGTTGTTATGTTGCTTGTTATAATACTTCGACTGTTGATTGGTATATGAATTATCTGACTGAATAAAATATTTAGATTTATATATGGGAAATTGTTTAAAAACTTGTTACGAAAGTGTAAATGAAATCGGTCCAAATCCACGAAGATTTACTTGTCCTACGTGTAATAAAAAAAAATGGAGAAGTGTATATTCATATCAATATGTTATGACTCATGGTTGTAATATATGTAGACTCAAGGCAAAATACAAGCCAATAATTGAAGAAAGATACGGGCGGAATATAAAAGTCTCTGTTCCCATAGAAAAACCAAAAACTTATATAGCAACAGGTAGATATTATGAAGTAGAAATATAAAATTGAATAATATTAAATGCAACTATTTACTATTATATAAAGTATGTCGGAAGGAGTTAAACTTGAACTTTTTGAATTTCAAAATGCGATTACTCCAAAACTTGTAAATATAAATGCTTTTAAAAATCTAGAAAGACTAAATGATGCTCGTGTATTTAATATACTATTTGGATTTGAAGACCATTCATTTACAAAAAAACCATTAGAAAAAAATGGTAGAGGTGCTATAACTCTATTAAAAAACCTTGATATCTCATATAATGAGTGGATACTATTTACTAATTTTATAATCAATAACCGTGTAGAAGGTCTAGAAGAATATAAAAAGTTTAAAGATGGACCAAAATATAATGGTTTAACGCATAATTTGAATGAATTAGATAAAATATGCAATAAATTAGGTGGAATTCCAATATTTGATAAATTTATAGAATACTTTTATGAATGGGATAAAACCAAAAAAGAAAATAAAAATTTTATGAAACCAGAAGATGATAAAGATAATGATTATATTTGGATGGTTTATAGTGATACAGGAAGTTCGTTTGATTATACGCAATTTGTAGATAGAATTTGTTCTCCAGTGAGAGGTTGGACTTGTACTGGAAATGAATCAAATATATATTATTTTAGAAAACCACGTAATATAATTATACCTCAAATGGGTCCACCGAATTATACTCCACCAGATACTAGCGATGAAGAGGAGATAGGACACGAATTTGACGAGCATGGCATGCCTATTGAGGAAGAAGAGGATTTATAAACGCATATTGTTCAGGTTTGATTTGAAATACATTATGTCTATCTTCGTCATTACGTGGATGTGCGAAGTAATATAATCGATCTCCTATATAAGACCATTCTTTGCCGTATTTAGATACATTAAATTTAAGCTCGAGATTAATACATTCTTGCTTGTTTAAAACTAATTTATCTTTTCCAGAAATTATATTTAACTTTTCCATTTAAATATAATTATCAAGTTTTTTTTAACTCGTTTTACATTTTTCTCTCCAAATCTTTTTACACAAAACTTTTTTGAAATGAATATAAACGTTTTGTACTTATATTTTTTATAATATCTATGAAGGATTGTTGTAATGTAATAAGAGATAACCTTGGTTTTTGCTGTGCACAAGTAAAAGCCAAATGGAAAGATGATTTATTAATAGGAACAGAACATACAAGAAAGATTATTCCTGACTGTAGAACACCACAAATGGAAAATGCTAATGGATTAACACAAGAAGAAAAGGTAGCTATAGTATGTAGTGATCCAAAATTTGGTATGTTTTCACTTATGAAATATCATTTAAGACGTGGATATACAAACGATATATTAAAGAAAAAAAATACATTTTATTGTTCACATACATTTTCTTTGTTGGCATTTTTACCAATAATAGTCTTTATTATTCAGTGGTCGATTTATATAGCATTAATAGCAAATGAAGTTCGTGAATACGACAAAGGATTTTGTCCCAATGATTCTACGTGGGAAAAAAAAGTAATTATGTTTGCCGTTAGTATGTTATATTTTGTTCGTTCTTTCTTTTTATGGGATAATTTGACGGACAGAACACGATTAAATAGAATGGTTCCTGCTGTCGATGTTTGGATTATGCTTGATACCTTTCAAGAATTTGGCTTCAATTTAATTGTATATTTGGCAAATATTTGGATTATTTTCAGTAATGATGAAGTTCAAGAAATGATATTAAATGCTTTAGCCATGGAATTCTTAATGGATCTAGATAACGAATTTGAATCTATGTATTTAGAATATTTACCTGAAGTAGGTGAGGATATATATGATAATGTATTTATTACACCGGCACAAAATAAAGAAAAACTTGAGAAACGTAAAAAAAATTGTTGGTTTAATTGCGCGCGATGTACTTTCTATCTACCTTTTAAATTTTTAGTTTTAAGTTTATTAATATTTCCTTCATTTTGTATATTTATGGCGATTTACGGACCTTTGTGTAAGTAGATTCATTATAATTGCTCCAATATGACGTTATAAATTTAGCATAATCATTATCTTTATTATCATTCTTGTCTGGATGATATTTTTTCATTAAACCATAATATGCTTTTTTGGTTGTGTTATTCATCCACTCTTGAATATCTAATGGCACACAATCCAATGAATTTAATAGATTAAATAAATTTTCTTGGGCTCGAAAATTAGGTATTTTTTTTTGATAATGCCCTTCTTCTCTTCTTCTTCGCTGTTCTTCACGACATTTATTATATGCATAATGAAAACGTTGCTTTCTTTCCTCATCCTGTCTACGTTTTTTCTCTTTTGCTACCTCTGCCTTATTCACTTTATTTTTCTTAAATTTTTTCTTTTTATGTTTTTTCACAGGTTCATTGGTAAATATTTTCAACTGTTCTTTTAATTTTAATAATTCATTATATAATTCTGGACTTGGGTTTTTATCATATTGAACTTGTTTTTTTCTAATTTTTTTTTTAATTTTTCTAAGTGGGTTGCTTGTAGTTTCAGGTATTTTTACCTGATCTTCTTCTTGAAAAGCTTCCCACTGGTTACTCATTATTAATATGTATAATAACCCAATATATATTAATAATTTATTCAATTTTCCATAAAAAAAGCCTTAACACCTGCTCCATTTTTTATTTTTTATTTTATATTTTTTCACCCTTCATTTTAAGGTATTTAGCCGCACCAGCAGCATGTCTCCACATATATTTACTACGATACTTCCATCCTGCCCCAACAGCTTCCTCACTCATAAAATACAAATCACCTCCCTTAATTACAGTTTGAAATGACTTGCCTACCATATTACTATTATGAAACATCCCAAATTTCATAGGCATACTAGCTCCTACCCTTAAACAAGCTACACACACCCTTTCAGTATCACCATGAGGACCAATTCCATTTTTTTTAGGATCATCATATTGATTTCCCTCTACTATAAGGTCATTATCCTTCATTAAAATCTCAACACACTCCTTCAACCTTAAAACTAACGGAGAACGTTCATAACCAATAATAGTACCTTTCTTATTCTCATAATCAGGTTGCCTATCATTTGGACCATAACATACATTTGCCCGTGCATTCTTATTAAGGACTTTCTTTCTTCTTGTATCATAATATTTTCTATCCCACTCATAACTCTCCATTTCCTTAATAAATGCCTTATGCTGCTTCTTGCCTAAAAAGTTCCTGACTACCATCAAATACGCATCTTTTGGTCTCTTGCTTTCCTCAATTTCCACTCCTTCCAAGCACAACTTATTCAAATTATACAAATCCACTTGCTTCCCAAAAATATCCTCCAAAATTTTCTTACCATAATTAAGCTTATTTATATCCCATCCTTCTCCTTTATTTCTCAAACTTCCCAAAAATTCCATTCCTGTATGATTTTCACCACCATTTCCGACTGTTAAAGACCAAGTTTTACTTGACATTTCGTTATTTAATTTACTTAATATATTCATTTATAGTAAATATATGTAGAAAACCAAAATATTCAATTTTCACCTATTCATAAAATTGAATATTAATATTAATATATAATAACTTATAAATAATTAAACTTGACTACAATGGATCCTTCAGGAAATATGATGAGCCTTCACACCCTTCCGCACAAGAAGGAATATGTGTTATTCTTAGATACTTCTATGCGACAATCTTGTTGTGTAGATTGTCCTTTAGATATACCGGAACTAAAAGACCAAGAAATAGAAATCAAATTAGATGCCTTAGCTATGATTCGAGAAACGCAACCAGAGCAATATGATAAATTAACAAAACAACTAGAAAATGATATATTTAAGTTTGTAGGGCACATAAAAAATACACTTGTATATTTTGGATGTAAACCTATGATTAAACGAGGAAATCAATATTTACAAGATAATATACCTGGAGCAAGAATAGTTATGGTTGTTATTACAGATCAGTTAGAAAATAAGAAAATTCCAGAAATAGCTCCATTCAGGGAAGTATTAAAATATAAACCTGTAACATCAGGTCCTTTTGGAGAATCAATAGGTTCATTTATGATTTCAAACTGAATTATATACAGGAGCATCTAATATATTTCTATGATGTGGTTGTTCTTTACAAAATTTTTTTCCAAACAATTGTGTTATTATTATACCAAATAAAAAAGTAAAAATATATGAGCCAGGTAAAACAATAGAGGCAGTATCATTTGAAAGAAAACAAGAACTATTAGACATATTATATTTACTTAATATAATATATCACTCGGTGACTTTTTTTTAGTGCCTTTTTATCATCAAGAAAATTGAACAAAATTAATAGCATTAACATATCAACATTAACAAACACAAGAACAATTAATCATGACTTGCTTTTCATATGCTCTTGGTAAAACTCTTTTCGCAAAAATGACGAATATTTCAAAGTCTTCTGTCCCAAATGAACACGCCCATTGGAACAAAGTTGTGTGGGAATGGTTGTCTTTGGTAGCTGAACGAATTGCCGACGACTTTTATTTCAATGCTCTTATGGATAGTCATATCCCAGATCCTTCTCCAGACACGAATCAGTGTAAATTTTCACAACTTATTACAAAACTTAAAAATAACTGTAGTGCTTTTCAAAAAGTTCCACTTGAAGAACGCAATAACACGCTTCAGTATTTGGACACAATTTCCAACGACTACTGTAATGAAAAAATATTTGATATTCATGACTTTGCTGATATTGTTAGCTTTTCTCCATATAGAATTCAAGTATCAATCGACCGTTTCTGCAGTTCAACCTATTATAATTATGAAAATACGTGGTCTATTAATTTGGAAAACGAAACAGAAAATGATGAAGAAAATAACAATTATATAGACTTAACCGAAGAAGATACACAAATTGTCCATCCTCTAAATCAGGAAGAAGATTATAGTTCGATGCCGGAATTATTATCTTGTGATGAAGATACAGATTGTGAAACAGATTGTGAAACAGATTGTGAAACAGAATGCGAAACAGAATGCGAAACAGAATGCGAAACAGATTGTGAAACCGACGATATATATCCATACAATACCTCTTCTATTCGAGTTTAATGAGGAAGTTCTTCGTCAAGTTTATCTTCACTTAATAAATTTTTTGTATTAAATATTCGTCGCTCTAAAGCACTATATACCTTTGTAAATACGTCCATACTTTTTGTCCCAAATACATATTTTCTTTTATTTTTATAATAAAGTGTAAATACCATTTTATTATTTATTTTTGTTATACCTGATAATTCACATTTATCTAATTTTAAAAATTTAGTAGTTACGTATTTTGGTGTTCCATTGCTTTTTCTTTTTACAATTATTAATTTGCTTCTACGTAACATGAAAAAACGTTCACTCCATTTTGAAAAAAATTTTTTAGAAGTAACCTTTAAATAAATCATTCCTAATATTTCACCATCATGTTCAACAATTTCATTAAAATTTACACGAATTTTTTGAGAATCTGACTCGCTAATTAAAACTCCTACCATTTATATTATCTTCCAAAATATTTTCAAATTCATACTTACAAACCTCTAAATAAGGCTTTTCAACATATATTCTAAAAAGTATCTCACTTGTAGTAGAAGGCGCCATAAAGGTATTGTATTTTTCTACGTTATATCCTGTGTAGTCAGACCCTTTAAAATATACAACATTTTTCAAGACATTTTTAAAACCAAATCCAATTTTTATTTTTTTAAAATATAATTTACAATTCTTTTTACGCATTTTTTCTATAAATTGCATGTAACTTTGTTCCATAATATTACCTATATTAGACATTTGTTCTTCATGTAAAACATCTTCGTGTAAAAGTTTGGGAAACTCTCTTCTATCAAATAAATCTTTCATTCTAATGATTTCATCGTCTACAGGCATACTAATAATGCTATCTGTAAGAGAATTCCACGGAATTTCAAATTTCAAAATTTTTTTTAGAATTTTTTTCAAAGAATGTTCTGCTGCTTTAACTGTATGATGATTATATACCTTTTTATGTAATCTATATCTGCTTGCGAATAAAGACAATACTTCATCTTCTAATTTATTGGGCCATCCTAAAACCAAAGATCCATTAAACTGGACAACTCTACAATCGTGAATTAATCTCAAATATTTTTCATTTAAACCAAATCCTAAATGATAATTATCACGTTGAATATAATCTATTTTATCCACATCAATAGAACAATGTTTATTACTTACAATTTGATATTTATAGTTTCTTTCTAAATGTTTTGGAGGTTCAATACAATCATTTATAAAATTAATTTCTTTTTCTGTAAAAGGGAGACTATATTTTTTTAACATATTAGATAGTATATCTTGACCACGCTTTTCATGATGATATGATGGTGAAAACTCTTCGTCGTATAAATGTGAAAATGGACCGTGGCCTATATCGTGAATTAATCCAGCGATTTGTATCAATTCTATTTCATTATCTGTAATTTGTAATTCGGGTTGATTTTTTTGTAAAGATGTTGTTAAAATTTTTGCTAAATGACTAACCCCTAAGCTATGTTCAAAGCGTGTATGATTCGCAGAGGGATAAATTAAATAAGTTAATCCAAGTTGTCTTAAATTATGAAGTCTTTTAAACTCGGGGGTATCAATTATACATCTCATACGATGTGTAATTGATATAAAACCATATAGTGGGCAGTTTATTTTTTTACTCATTTTGATTATAAAAAATAATTTTATAAGTAATTTAAATCAATTTTCTAAAATTAATAATCTTTGAGAATATAATGTTGGATAGCATTGCTATAAAATGTTGAAATAGATACTTGTTTCCCATTTCCAAGTGTTATTGTATTTTTAGAATTATTTTCCATTAAATAATTATCTATATTTTGCCAGGAGAATGCTGGACATTCTCTATAAATATTAACCATTTTATTTAATTTATCTTCTGTCATTGATGAAAATACTCTTTTTACCAATTCTTCTCCATGAATAGGTGTATAAATGGTCCTACACATAATAATAAAATCCTTCACCATTTTGCTTTAAATAATACAATAAAAAAATTTTATAATATTTATATATCAATTTTAGTATAATTTATTTATTACCTATGCTTTTTTGTTGAGCTCCTCATACTCTTTCTTCTTTTTTTGTCGCGCATTATAATACTCATTATATTTTTGTGTCCGTTTTCCTTTCCTGCCCTCCCAAACCCTAATCCATCTATTAGATGTTATCTCATATCCCATACCATTTGTCTTCATATTTACAGAACATCCAAGACCTTTCACGTCCTCTGTCTGTGAAACAATTGGAAGCATAATTGTATTATTATTTGAAAGTGTATAAACATATACTTGAAATTTTTTACCTCTGTAAGTTGTGTGAGTAAAATATTTTTCTCCATTTTGTTCTGCCTCTAGAACCCATCCATTATCCATCATCTCTTCTTGTAGATATCTATACTTATTATCTCCGCTATTATCTACAATTTTTTTTGTAGATGGAAGAAATTTAATATCACAATTATTATCCAAATCTCCAAAAGCTTCTAGAAGTTCAATTGTTTTTCTATTTTTATCCATTTCATGTCGAGCTGCCCGTTGTGCTACCCATTCACTACCTCCTACCATAGGACCATCATATTTGGGAGCAACCTTTTTTTCAACACGTTTATAATTACGGTTGTTACGACCGCGGCCTCTACCACGACCGCGACCACCGCGACCACCGCGACCACCACTTGATTGACGTTGAGTTCTACTAGACATAATGTATATATAAAGGGGGTTTGTTTAAGTTCGTTTGCTTAAAGATAATATTGTGAGTATGAACCTATTTACATAACAAAAAAAGTTTTCAATTTTCAGATATTAGTATTTGTATTTTACTTGACCGTGTAAAATAGAAATATATTCGACGCTCGAAACAGGGGTCGAACCTGTGACCTCACGATTAACAGTCGTGCGCTCTAACCAACTGAGCTATTCAAGCAAGTAATAAAAATTTTGTAACTAGGCACCAGATATAATACTCTCACTCCAATTAATTATAATATAAATTCTTTAAATCATTTTTTATACAACTTCTTCATCGACCAAATCATAGTTAATTTCATCATCTTCTTCACTTTTAGTTTCCCGATTCCTTTTACAACTTCGTTTAACCTTTTTATTTGTTTTTTGAAAATTTTTGTTGCGATATTTATTACCATACTCAATATCTATATCTCCTTTTTTTAATTTTCCTTTTGTAAATCCATAATCAAATAGATTATTACCACGTGTAATTTCTAATACATCATAAACCGTATCTTGTTGTTTATGAATTAATTCAACACCCCGTTTATATCCATCATTATATCCGGTCATCCAGGGAACTTTTTTCATTGTCTTTTTAAATGTAATTAATGGTCTCGACATTCTTTTCTCCTTTTCAGATAGTTCCATATCTACTTCTTCAATAGCCATAGAAGCCCCTATTACTAATCCCTCGGTATATTCTATTTGTTCATTTAGTGAAATTTGACGCTTCATTAAAGCATCAGTCGTCCGTTTTAGTTTGACATATTCCTTATGACGTCTGAAAAATCTATCAGCAGTAATTAAATACTTTGAGTTAATATCACTTATTTCACGATCATATTCAGTATCTGTAAGTTGAATACGTGTAGATAATTTATATCTGCAACTTGGACAACTAGCATTAGTAGTCATCCAACGTGGAAAACATTTACTACACATTTTATGACCACATTCCATATTTACAATATTAAATATATCCAAATCTTTATAACATACCATACAATTACCCCCAATTTCTCGCTCTGTATTTGTTCCATTATTAATATAAGACCGGACAATTTCATTTTCCTTGGTTTCTATAGTATCATCACTATTATCTGTATCTGTAGAAGAGTCAATATCACTTTCAATCTCTCCAATATTATCATCTTCAATAATAATAGTATTCATTATTCAATAAAAAAATTTATTATTATTAATTTTAATTCAATTTTATCGCATAATATTATTTCGTGACCGCCTGTGTGTTATAAAATATTCTCTAAATGAACTTTCCAAGCTGGGGGTAATCAATTGATTACGCAATAAATATCTATCTTCAACTCTTTGATACATATTACGTGTCGATATTTCTTCTAACTCAGGCATTTCATCATCCATTTCGTCGTCTTCTTCGTAAAATAAGGAGCATAAACTACTTGAAAAATTCATTTTATTAAAATTATATTTATTTTTTTGCCTTTTAATTTCCCTATTTTTACGTTTTCTCTCTTGAATTATAAAATTTTTTATAGCTATAGCAAAACTAATAGAATTTTTAAATCTTTTATTATCTTGTTTATTCGCATCAACAAATAAACAAAGAATTTTCTTATAATGATACATAAGTTGTCGATTATTTGCCCGTGTTTCTTCTTCTTTACGATCTAATGTTTTGTCTATTTTCAATTGTATATATTTCATAAGACCATAGTTTCCATTATTTATTTTTAGTAGTTCATTAAATTGTGTTTTTTTTTCATTAATTTCTTTATTCAATAGATTAATATTTGATTCTGTTCTTCTATTCCTTGTCCTAACTCTTTCTAATTCATCATAAGCCCCTTCTACTTGACTAATAATATTTGACCGATGAGACAAAAGTTCTTTCATATCCATAATTTCTTTGTTTTCTTTTGAGTTACAAAATATATTTTCTCTACAACAGGGACAAGTATTTTTTACTTTGGTCCATTTAAAGAAACAGTCATTACAGCAAGGCATTGTACAGCAATTTGTATTAATAACATTTTTTATAGTTAATGTTTCGGTACATAATAGACATTCAGTCATCTTGATATATGTAGTGTTATATTTATAATATTTTTGTTATTATGTAGATACTATTCAATTTTATTATTTATTTTTTTTGCTAGCGTTTAATTATAATGAAAGTTGATGTTGATTGTAAGGAGCGCATAAAAATTGCGTTTACATTTTTATTACAAAGTTACAAAGTTTTAATGGGATCTATGGTATTATTATTTGTCCCACGTGGTTGCGATGATCATATTTGCAGTATAACAGACAACATATATAACACCGAAAGTGTTAATTTAAGTGGTTTAGTATTTAACTTTATAACTGTGCTATCATTTATAACTGTTTATATAGCAGAATTAAGACGTGAAAATTGGTGCGTTCATAATTTTGATATTGATCATAATGTAAGTGATAATAATTTAGCAATTATTTTAAAAGATAATACTCAATTAAGTAATACGTTACATTATTACAATAGATTGTATAAAAATACGACATTGGGTTGTTTATTTGTTTTTATGATAAATTTTGTAATATCAAATATTATTCTTTACAATGATGAAGTGTTTTGGACAGTAGGGTTTGTACCATATTCTAGTTACATGATCCTTGTATTGATGAAAATATACAATTGTTACTATATAGCAGCGCATTCTATAGCAAATAATAAAGCATTAAGTGCTTATATGACTGAATTCAGTTCATTTAATATTATTGACGAAGATATGTTAACTATTGAAGATAAAGAAGAAAAAAATGAAGATGAACAACAAGAAGAAAAAAATGAAATTATTACCCCATTACCAATTATGATACCAAATCCACTACCTAATGTAGTTTAATTTAAATATTATTTGATATATATATGTATAAAACCATGAATTTTAAGGAATATGATGAAGATGAGTGTATAATTTGTTTTGAAGTTATAGATAGTAGTAAAAAATATGTTCAATGTTGTTCTTGTATGAAAAAATATCATTATAAATGTATTTGCAATTGGAATAAAAAGACACAAGAAAAAAAGGTTTGTCCTACTTGTCAGCAAAAAGAATTACTAATATATACTTATGAAACTAGATTTCTTGGTAGATGCCTCCCAATGTTATATGATAATCCCATATACTTAAAAATAAATGAGTTTTGAAAATTGAATTAATATTTTATATTAAAATATTAATATAAAACATCATATAATATGACTCAACCAAGACATCTTGAAAACAAAGATACTTCTTATCTTAAAAACTGTCCAAGATTAACTGTAAAAGAATGTTCTGAAATAAATTTTGATTTTACAGAACATACTTATAAAAATATACAAAATATGTTAGAATCACATCCAGGTTTAACTGCTATTGAATATGTTAATATAGCTAAATTTTATAATTTTACAGAAAATTCTATTATACTAGCCTTTAAATTATTCAACACTTGGAAACAATCTTATTATAATACTTGTGGTCCTTTTATTTGTAAGAATAACAGATGGTTTCCTGTTTATTCTAAAAAATATGTAGATACAATAAAACTTGCGACAGAGAATTCTGTTTTAAGAAATCGTATAAAGGAATTGGAAATAAATTATCTACCAAGGTCTTCTCAAAGAATTACTCCAATTAATAGTTGAATTATCTAATCTGTTTACCCTTTTACCAGCCGGTTGTTTAATTAATTTTTTATTTTCTTCTTCCTTCTTATCTTGAGTAGTTTTTTTTTTCAAATTATCTTCTATTTGTCTAGTCATTATTCTTATTTTTTCTAGCAAAAAATTATTTTGAGCATTCATATATACAAGCATTTAATAAAAAAATTTTATATTTATTTATTATTAAATCATTTAAAGTCCGTTTTTATCGTTATACTCGGCAATAGCCTTCTCATATCTCTCTTTGTCTGCTAATGCTAGAGTATTCCATTTTCCTTTGTCGGCATCTTTGAGTTTTTTCCAAGACTTTCCCAAAGCCTTAGCAATATTTCCAATGTTAATTTTTAATCCCTTTTTCTTCTCCTTTTCCAAAAGTCCTGGACGATGTTCGTCACAATAATACATAAACGATGTCTTGGCCCTCTTTGGTTTATTTGGATCCTTAGGGGCTTTAATCTTAAGCTTACTACCTAATATTTTCTCCATTAATTCAGGAATTTTATCAACCGCACCACACTCCATTGCTACAATCTTGAGAACACTCGCATGTGACTCAAACCATAAATCATTAAGACTCGCTGTATTGTTATGAAACAAATAACTACTCATTTTTATAGTATATTATATTGATTTCTTTTTAATCAATTTTACTAATATATATTAAAATATTATTATCACCATTCGATTTTTTTCTTGGGGTGTGAATTTGGAGAATTCACTTGAAGTCTAAGTTCGTTTAATTTTCCATTTTGTGTAATAATTCTAATATTATGTATTTCTTGAGTATGCATTTTCATATAATCACAAAATAGTTCAAAATCATATGAACCCTTAATTGAAACCCGACGTTTAAACAACTTTGTCCTTTCATTTTTATTCATTTTTTTTAATATTTCTATTTCTTTTTTCATTTCATTTTTATCTTTTTCAACTCTTAATATATTTTCGTTTATAAGTTTTTCCTTTAATTGATAATCTTTATTCGATATATATTCTAAATTTTTTTCTAATATAAACTTTTTATTATTAAATTCAAGCATTTTTATATCATTCATCAATTCTTCGATTTTTCTTTTAATATGTATATCAGCTATCTGATATAACTCCTTATTTTCTAATTTATAATGTCTGTTTTTTTCTAGTTGTTTAAATATTAATTTCAGTTTTTCAAAATCATCCATACATATATCTTCGGGACAAACAATTATATTTTGTTTACTTATTCCACTCCCCATAATATAATTTATTACTATATAATATTAATAAATTATTACCACATAGACCCTATATTTGAATATAATTTTTCTTTCTTTTTGTGTTTTAAAATAGGTAATCTTGTATTCGCATTGTATACAGTAGACAGAGTTTTTGTTCTTGAATTAGGATTTATTCTTTTATTAAAAATATTATTCATTGAAAATTGGATGTTATTTGTAACTGTCTTACTTCGATTAGCATTATGTGTGAACTTCTGAGTTTTCCATTTATATTGTTGATATTTTTGTAATTTTTTCAACTCTTCTAATTGATCTTTCAATTCATCATCTGTAAAAAATCCTGATATTTCATTATCATTACTAAAGGATAAAACATCCTTTTTCTCATTTTTTTCTTTTAAATATTCAAAAAATTCTAAATCATTGACTTCACTTTCCATATCTTTTATTTTTTCCATTGCTCTATTCTTTACTATTTTTGATTCCTTTAGTATTGAATTCTTTTTCTTTTTAAGTTTTTTATTTTTTTTATTATCAATTGGTAAATATATATTTTCGTCTTCAGTTGAGCTAATATCGTCGTCACTATCATAATCATTTATTTCAAAACCTATCGGCATTATATAATAATTAAATATTTTTTACTTTTAATTTTAATTAATTAATAAAAAGTTTAATATTCATACAAGTTTTTATTGATTCTTCTACCATTGTTTTTATATAATCACAAGCTCCATGTTGCGTTTTATATTGCTCATAATGATTAGGGATAATTTTCCTATTTTTCATCATACAAAGTGTCTCTGCTACACTTATTTCCTTTTCACTAAATACTGCTTTATTTATTAATTTTCCTGACCGTAACTTCATATATATTTTATTATTTTCTTCGCTTTAAGCTTTTTTTTCTTCTTCTTTTTCGTGTCTTTTTTTTCTTAAATTTAACTTTTTTTGTTTTCCGTAAGCCAATAATTTTGGGTTTTTTCTTACAAGTAAATGACTTAAATTTTAGATTTCTATTTTTTAAAACAGAATATGCGCATATACCAATTGCCGGAGTTTCTTTGTTTTTAAATTTCTTGGTTACTTTTTTAATACAAGAACATAATTTTCTAGAAATCAAGTCTTCTCCTTTTTTTTGTAGTAATCTTTTTGATTTTGGTAAAGGGAATCCATAATGATGAATAATTGTTTTATAATCTTCCTGAGAAAGTTCTTTCATTAATATTTGGAGAGAAAAATGTTATAAAATGATGTAAATTTCGTGATTTTGTTTTTAATTTATTATAGTAGTTTCCTTATCATATTTCAACTTTAAACCAACAAGAACAAGAGATAAAAAGATGCAAATAGCGTCACAAACTATTAATGGAACATTTACATTATCAAAAATAGCATATAAAACCCATGTTATATGATTTAAAACACCAAGTAATAAAAACAACATTGATATATCCTTTGTTCGTTTTGTTTTTATCGAATGATATATTTGAGGTATTTTCATACTGATAGTAAATACCGTTGCTACTATTCCCGTAACAGTTCTTTCAATAGACATTAACTAACTATACAAAGATTTATTTAAAACCATTTAATAAATAATTTACAAGATTTAATAATGGAGGGGGAAAGATGTATTATATGCTTGGAAAGCACTCCAATAAAAGGTTGTTTAAAAAATGATAATATTACACATATTCCTTGCACTTGTAATGCATACGTTCATGAATATTGTTTTCATAAAACCAATAATGTTAATAAGTGTTTTATATGTAAAAATAAATATGTATATTCATTTGGCCATCACCCTAATAATAAACCTTGTTGTAAAAAAATAGATTGTAAATTTAAAAATAAAAAAGAAAAAATAAATAATCATATGAAAACTACATTATTGCGATTATCTATTTGGTTAAGAAACATATGTGGAACTATAGATCGTTTGTTTATGTATTTATATAATCCAATTTCAACATATGAATGTTTTAACACAATATTGGCTTGGATTTATTCTATATTAATGTTAATTATAATTGGTATTTTTGTTTTTTTTGTTCTGATGATTGGTGGTTATTTTATAAACTTGTTTATTTGTTGGATTGGAGCAAGTTATTATATAAATGAAAATGTTGACTGTATAATACCAATTAACAATGGATTACTATATCTTTTAGGTTTTGTGGGATTTCCTTTATTAATGTGTTGTTTTGCCTGTTTTATAAGTTGTTTTAAAGCTATTTCAGAACCAAATAGAATTGGAATTTTTGTTGTTTAAAATTGAAATCCAATAATAATCTATAAGTAGTAACAAAATGGATCCTTCTACTATGATAGTAATGAAACTTATATTATTTGAAGTAATTCTTCCAATAATATCATTATGTATTATTGCGTATATAAATATGGAATATATTCGCATTATGTTGTTTATTAGTTGTTCTACCTGGATAATTGTTAATTTGGAAAATGTAATCATTAAATCCTTTAAATATTTTACTACATTTCCTTTTAATCAGGCTATGTTTGGACCTCCTCGTGAAACTTTTGATTAAATTTGAAGGGTTCTTCTTCTAATTTGTGTTCCATTTGGGGTTGTAATTCCTTCTTCAATTCTATAAACAGGGTGAGCATTCGTTTCTATAATAAGATTTTTATTAGCTGGTTTCGCTATAGGAATTGAGTTATGTAAATTAGTAGTTCTAGTCATTTCTATATCTTCTTGATTTTCTTCTGGTTCATCTTTACATATTTCACATAATGTACAGCAACAAAAACAACACATTTTTATTTGATCTCCATATCCACAACAAAATAAATCGTCAATAAATTCTTCTATCATATCTTTTAACCAGCACCTCCAAATACATACCAACGCAGCAAATACACTAAACCCCAATGTTATAAAAAACCCAATTTGAACCCAAAAACTCATAGGATGTTCCTCTTTACAATTACACGTTTCATTTTTATATTGATTCGGAGGAGTATTACGGTCATAACTATTATATGTACCAGGAGGTTGATTATCATTATCGGTAACAGGAACCTTTACTACAACTTGCTTGTATTTTGTTTTATTAATCCAACGAGTCTTATTTATCCAATTTATTTTAATTATATTTGAAATATTTTTTACATTTGTTACATTATATTTTTCTCTCCAAATTATTTTTGTCAAAACTTTTGTAGTATTTTCAACATTTGTTATATTGATATAATTATACTTATTAATAAAATGAATTATTTCCCGTGTAATGTTATTATACCTTGTTTTATTAATATAAATTGGTATATCAAGATATCTTGTTCTATTAACATAATTTACTATTTCTTTGGATATATTAATGAATCGTGTTAAATTTCGAATGATATCATGATATCTTATAATATCGTTTGTAACATTAATATACCTTGTTTTATTTCTATAAACATCGCGATATCGGGTGATATAATCTGTAACATTAATATATCTTGTTTTATTTTTGTAGACATCGTGATATTTAATGATATAATCTGTAACATTAATATATCTTGTTTCATTGATATACCTTGTTTTATTTTTGTAGACATCGTGATATTTAATGATATAATCTGTAACATTAATATATCTTGTTTCATTGATATACCTTGTTTTATTTCTATAAATATCTTTATATACTTGGACGTTTACGTTTTTATATGTAATCATTTCACCTCCAAATTTTATTGCATGATAAGCCTTACAGGCGGTTTTACATATTGTTGTACTTCTAGCACAACAATTACCTCCACTACACGCATTTTGTCTACAAGACATATAATTTGATGATGCTTGATTATTACTACATTGTCTATATTTGGGATGGGATGAAAATTCACTTGGTGATTTATTACAATTACATTGAGATTTACATTGATTAACTGTTTTGTATCCTAATATATATTGACTACAACCTAATAACCAAGACTTTCTTGTCCATGCTTCATTTGTATTTCCATTATAATATTTAAATTGACCTTCAATACATATATTTTTTATAATTTCCTCATCATAATAATATTTACTAGTATTTATATATTTGAGAATTTCAGTAGTAATATTATTGTATATAGTTTCATTAATATATCTTGTAATATTTTGATAACGACTTTCAATCGTAAAATGTCTAATAGGCATTTTATAAGTATTACATTCACTAGCATAATTTCCCCATTCACTTTGAATAATCCAATTAAAATTAGTTGGATCTGGACAAGCATAAAATCTACAATGCCACGGCTCATTGTCGGATTTTGTTAGATCTCCATATCTTGATAACATATTACATTTACCAGTAGGTTCTTCTATACAAGTTTCTTTACATTTTTCCAAAGTTCCCCATTTATAATTTTTATTCGCGGTTGCTCCTGGTATTTGAATACTGAGACAATCAGGTCTTTTACCTGTATGTGTTGTATCTTTATCCCATATTGTATCTGGAATTTGATATTTATCTGGAGCTACATAGTCTATATGTGCATTACTAACAGAAGAACAGCTAACTCCTTGGACACATTTAAACGTTACTGTAGACGGACAACTAATACATTCACAAGTTGTACCTGTTCCCTGAGGACACCAAACAGTAATTGTTTTACAATCTCTTTGACCTGAGGCTTGACATGTTAATTTAAACGAATTCGATTCTTTTGCGTTAACAGTACTTGATTGATAAGCATCATGTCCACTTCCTTGAGTTTTAATCAAACAATCATTACCAATTCCACAATTTAAAACTGTATTTTTACACGTTCTTTCACTATTAGAAGCACCACAATAAATATTATATTCTCCAGACCAAATTTTATTATTACAAGCATCATGTCCAGTGCAGTAAATATTATTCGAAAATACTGAAATAGGAAAACCAAAGTATAAAAGTATTATACTTAATGTTGTTTTCATTAAGTAAAATACGTTATATATATTTAAATTATTGTTTGAACTAATGTTTCCTGGAATATACTTTTGTGTAAATAATACCACCAACTTCCAAACTGATTCATTAATATAATTTTATCTAGTGGTTTCATATGTTTTTTATGTAAAATAAGACCTTGATGGCTTAAAACTAAATAATCACCTCCAAATTCAGCAACACTAATATAATAAGTAGCTTTTTTAAATTTTCCTGTTTTATTAACAACTATGCCCCCGCGTTGAGAAATAAAATTATTATAATGAGGTTTTCCTATAAAATCTCTACGTGGAATTCCATATATAAAATCTCCAACATAAAATTCAGGAACAAGCGTGAATGATTTTATTTCTCTCCAAATATCTTCTGGGAAATACATTTAATATAATAAACTATAAGTTTTTATATTTATTTTATATATATGAAGTGTAGTGATTCTATGATGAAATATACTGGTTATTTACATATTTTAGCTTTAATGGTTGCTATTTATGGAACATATTCTCAAATTGATTCTGTAAAAAACGGCGAACCATTTTCTCCAAATTTAGCAATAGCTCTTACGGTTATGTTATTATTGCGTATTCCAAATCAAATTTGCGTAGCCCAACGGGTATTTCATGGATGGTATTCTGTAATTGGTACACTTGTAGGGGCTTGTAGTTTTGCTTACTTGGGTTATATGGAATATCAACAGTCAAAAAACAAAAAAAATTAATAAAAATTTATTAGATTTAGTATAATTTAATAATTTTCAGTCCAACTTTCCCCCTTATAATTAGTATATGTTGTAAAGTTTCCAACTTCTCCTTCATAATTTTCTAGAAGTCCAGCCCAACCGCCCCGAACGGAACCGCCATAGACTGTTACATCCCATTTCTTAGCCGCACGCCAATTAAACTTGATACCATTAATAGATTTATATTTTCCAATACGTTTTTCTGGGACACCTTTTTCAATAAGTTTTTTCTTTTCTTCCTCTGTAAATAACTGAAGAGTATCAATTGGTCCAACAATAGTATAACTTGTAAATCCATTATCTAATCCTACACAAGGTACTCTGTCTCTTGAATAACTCAAAAATATTTTAAGTTTTTTAATTTCTTCCTTGGATTCATCTAAAATTGCCTGTTTTTCTTGATTAAATCTTTCTTTATCTAAATTAGCATTAAGACTATATTTTTCTTTATCGTGATCACTGAGAGTATTCCAATTTTCTCTCATTTCTTTTAAATAATAATTAAAAGAAGACAATGGTTTATCAATATTTTTAATTCGTTTTTTAGTAGATTCATTATGCGTTTTGATATTGAGATTTACAATAGAAGTCATATTTATAATGATAAAATATAGATAATATTAAATTCAATTTTTGATTTATAAAAGTATATTAGAGAAAAAACACTTGTATAACGTATATGAATATAGAAGAAAATCCAATAAAAAAAAAAATAAGTTGTGATTGTTGTTTAACAAGTATAAATGTAAAAATATGTAAGCTTGAAAAATGTGATTATCCATTATGCAAAGATTGTTTTGATAAAGTGTCATCGATTTGTCCAAAATGCAGAAGAAAAATAAAGGACGATTCGGTAGAAAAGATAATAGATATTGAAAGATTGGAAATAGATTTAGAATATGAAGAAATATATATAGAAAATACTGATAAATGTTGTTTATGTGAGAGAATATATTCTGAAAAAATCAATAAATACTTTAAGAATTTTTTGGATATAATTACTACAATAAGTTTTGGATTTATAATAACAATATTATCGTTGGCGTGTATATGTTTGATTCTTTTAATAGGAAGGTTAGTAACATATTTTTTAAGAATAGGTTGTTATGATTATTGGTGTAAGTTATCAAATAATGAAATATTTTGTGTAAGTTGTTTTATTGGTTGGTCTATATTAGGATTAACTATATTAATTTTAGCGGTATGTTTGCTGGCTGGAATATGTTTTAGTAACAGCGATGAGGATTGTTAAAAAATAATGTGATTTACTACAAAATCACATTATTATTTATACCAGCAGTGAGATTCGAACTCACGAAGCTTTTGCAACACAACTTGAGTGTGCCCCCGTTGACCGCTTGGGTATACTGGTTGTTATATAAGATTTTCTCTTGAAAATTTTATAACATATTTAAAATATTGGTTCCATGAATCTACGGCACTCTACCTCTGAGTTACCCTGTTTTCACAGGGGCAGGATTCGAACCTGCGACCACCGGCTTAAAATGCATGATAAATAATTGCTGTTAAGAACCATAAATAGCGACGAGTGGGATCGAACCACCGACCTTCTGGTTATGAGCCAGACACGCTAACCGCTGCGCCACGTCGCTATTATTTAATTAATTTTATACTTGTTGACTGTGGGGTTTGAACCCACGCATGCGAACATATCACGGCCTTAACGTGACCCCTTAGACCACTCGGGCAAGCCAACTTTTTTTTTGTTATTAATATGGTAATCCCCTTTTCTCCAGTGCCTGATGTGGGATTTGAACCCACGGCCACGCGCTTAAAAGGCGCGCGCTCTACCGACTGAGCTAATCAGGCTTGAAAACACGGTTCACATTTAAATATAGACTATAATATCTAGACTAATTGCTGTTAATGAACCTATATCTTGTCTGGACTTGAACCAGATACTCCGCCAAAGCGGGTGATACCGTCTATCCAAGATAATTAACCGTGCTCCCATATCCCTTCTGGAATTGAACTTTCATCAGGGATTACTGTTGCTGTCTATATTATAAACGAACCTGCTTTGACCTCTTGCATACCAGGGCGCGATACCCTGGGTAGGATTCGAACCTACGAAGCTTACGCGGAGATTTTTTTGATCTAATGTTTTAATTATTTGCTGTTAATAGACATATATGTGTTCCCAATCCGGGTATCGATCCCGGTTCTTCGAGGTGAAAGCTCGATATCCTGACCATGTGGACTAATTGGGAACTAACCGTGCTCCCCCAAGGCATTATCGGGGATTGAACCCGAATTACACGCTTCAAAGGCGTGTGTCCTAACCATTAGACCATAACGCCGCCTCGAACACTTCTAGACCAATACTAATGTCTTTGATGTAGAAGTAATATATTATTATTATATATCTTTAAACCAATTGAATATATATATTAATAAATTTCTTAATTATTTGAAAATTACATACCTCCATAAGGGATAAGATAATAAATTAAATACGCAAAATACAATAACATTCTTTACCACTATTTTCCCACGCTCATTTAACACTAACTTCTTATCTTTTTCTTCCACTAAATATTTTGTTATGAAACCATCTTTGTATTTAATATCCAATTCCTCTATTTTAGCTTCCACAGATGGATATATGCCCTTAAAAATTAATATAACTAATCCTAATAAAAGTAATTCTATACCAAAAAATAATAATACTTGTCTAATTAACTCTTTATATGATTTTGTTTGGTTTTTAAATGTCCAAAATTTTTGACCAAAAAACTGAATTATTATACCAGCAAAAGAAGATAACCCTAATGCTAACTCTTCTTTCCAATTTGTTTTACTCAATTCAAACATTATAAACATATCAGTTAAAGATGCTATTACACTTACTATAATTGCTTTATAATAATATACAAATTCTTTAATATTCATTTTATTATATTATTAGATTTTTTTATAATAAAAATACTGGTAAATCATCATCTTTAAGATCTGTTAACTTATTTATTACGACATCTGCATGGGGTTGTAATTTTAATCGGGTTTCAGCACCACTTAATACACCAATTCGTAATCCTACACCTGCGTTTTTTCCCTCCCACATATCATTTATCGTATCTCCTACCTTTGCTACGTTTTTTACATCATATATACTATTACGTTCCATCAAATTATGTATCATATAAGGATATGGACGTCCAAATCTACACATATCACTACTAATATAATCGTCTATACAATATTTTAAGTCTAAATGTTCTATTATTCGTCTCTGTAACTTACTATTATATCCCGTATTAAGTGCTATTTTTATACCATTTATTCGTAAATTAGAAAAAAAATCATAAATACTTGGATCTATTACTTCAATTTCACCATTTTCAAAATAATTAGTAGCAAGCTCATCTTCCAATTCTTTTTCTGCCTTAGCCAATAAATATTTTAAATTTTTTCCTTCAGGCATACTACTATCCATTTTATATAAAGAATCTATTAATACTTTTTTCTTTTCCTGACCATACCAACTTTCTTTTATATCTTGCGTAACAAAACATCCCATATTTTTTAAAACTTTTTCCAATGAATTATAAATAATTCCATTTTCGTTTATTACTGTTCCAGCCATATCACATACAAGAAAATTAATGTTTCTTCTAAAAAGCGAAGCCATATGTTAAATAATAATATATTCTGTTTAAATATTTTCACTACATATATTAATGGAATTCAGTCCTACACATATAAAAATTATAGCATTTTTTGTTACATCTTTTTTCTTTTTAATAGAAGCATTAATACATTATAATATGGGTAAAAGTGGAAGATTTTCGTTTTCAATACCTGAAAAAAAAACTGTATGTAAAATTTTACTTATTATTTTCTTCTTTTCTTTTCTATCATCTGGAACAATGTATTTTGTAGAAAAATTTATAAAAAATTATCTTTAGATAAAATAATATTAAATTAATTTATATTATTGTATTAAATGTCTAATATATTAACGGAAAAACAAAAAAAATCATTAAGAGAACAAATAGAAAATGCTTATAAAGAAACTTGGTCAGCACTATTACATGATAAAGTTAAAGAAAATCCGCCTGATTTTGATTGGATAGTTAGACTTTATAATGAAATAAAATATAAATTAACCTATTTTTTAAAAAAGAATAGTCCGATGAGAAATTCTATTGAGGAATCATTAGATAGTGAATTATTTGAACAAATGATACGAAACGGAGCCTTTCAAGGACCGGAATTTTATAATTTAGTAAATTATATTTTTGATACTACTCTTAAACTTGGTAGTCCAGCAAGAGATAATGATGTTAAAAACCTTAGAAATGAAATATTAACAGCATTATCCAATAAAGCCACATTTGCAGAACTTGTTCCACTTTTCTTTAAAAACACAAATACTGTAATTGATTGGGTCCATAAAGACCTATTTGAAGTTAAAGGAAATCTTAAAAAAGCTATTGAAGAAATGGATAAATAATTAATTCCACTTCCATCTACAAGTCTTACCCAAACACTGAGGATGATAATCCTGATCTTCACGGGTTAACGTATTGTGATAATAATGTCCTCCGTGACTCCAAGGAACTCTTATCCAAGCATTATCAATTTGTTGAGGAGTCCATACTGGAACGGGCTTTCTATTTGAAGGAACTTGTCCTGAAAAAGCCAAAACAGGTAACACAATTAACCATACAAAAAAACTTTTCTTCATTTTATTAAAATATTTATTTATTTTTAAATAAATTTCTCTCCAAATCTATTTAATAAAAAAAAAATAATATTAAAATCAAACTTATATTTATATCTAATATGGATACTAATATAAACAATTATGATACAATAGAACTTTTAAATGTTTTAAAAGTTCCTGATAATAAAGAACCTAATTTACTGGAAATTTATAATTCAGCAAAAAATATTATTAAACAGTTAAAAACCAAAAAACATTTAGAAAATAAAGAAGAACTTATTGAATTTTTTAAAAATGCTCTTGAAAAGGTAACTAAAGACCTTTCATTAAGAGTTCCAAAAGACATGATGGATAATTTAATAGATGAAAGTAAATATGATACTTTACCTGATCCCACAAAAGACAGATTTTATCAACCCTCAATTGTAAAAGAACAAATATATCCAGGAGCTATTCCGCCACAAATTCCTAATCCTATTGCTTTCCATACTTCTACTACACATAATCCACGAGGATTAGTTAATCCATTAAAAAAAGAGTCTGTAAAATCGATACTTACTATTCACAGTAAATTTAGAAATGATTCGAATGATGGAACAAATCTTAAGACACCGTTTCCATTAACTACAGATTTTAGTGTTGACCTAAACGAACCGTATAATAACGTAATGGGTATAAAATTAGCCAGTTGTGAGTTAATGAATGGTTATTATACATTTTCAGAGCATCTTAAAACAAATGAATTTACTATAAAATTATATCATTACCCATTGGTAAATCCTACATCAGGTGTAACTATTGATTTAACCAATTTTAGTGAAGTACCTAGACTAAATGAAAAAACAATTGTAATTTCATTTCCTGAAGGCGCATATTCTGCTAGTAGTTTGATACCTACGTTACAAGCATTGATAAACTCAAAAACATCTACTTGGACAGATTCGACAGGAAATTCTATCCCTCCAAGTAGTTCTCCTGATAATCAAATAATAAATGTTATTTACAACCCAATAAAAGCAAAATTTTACTTTAAAAAAAATCAAGGAACTATAACTAATTCTGGAACAATACATGAACCATATTTAAGTACAACATCATTAGGCCCATATTTATGGGGATTTGATATAGATTTTAGAGTTACAGATGACCCAACAAGAGATGTAGAGAAAAATTTAGGTTGGTTATTAGGTTATGAAAAATCATTGTATTATTGGGATAAGGATTATATTCAAGCGGGAAACGCACAAACCAATCAACTTTTAACAGGTTTTAATCCTAAAAATATACTAGATTTTACAGGAACAAAATTTTTCTTATTAGAAATTACAGATTATAATAAAAATTATAGTGAAGTATTCAAATACAATACATATAAAAGAAATATTAACTATAAAGATATATTAGCTAAAATACCCAATACAGTATCTACTACAAATATTATATTTGAAGACTCTTCAGACAGAATTTTCAAAACAAGAAAATATTTTGGACCAGTTAGAATAAGTAAATTACGTATCCGCCTATTAGATGATTATGGGCGTGTTGTAAATTTAAATGGCGGCGACCTAGTTATTACATTAGAAATTGAAACTTTAAACATGCCTTACAAAAATTTTAGACAATAATTTTCTTACTAATCCTTCTACCTTAATATTGGATTTTACATATTTTTCAATATTTAACACATAGTCATCATATGAAAGATTAAATTGTCCCCAGGACCAAGAAGATGTAGTAGTTTGATTTTCATAATGAACTCCTTCCTTTAAATCTATTAACCAATTGGTTCTTACAATAGGAACTATATTTAAACTTAAATAAGTAGCAATTAAATGAATATCACCTTCTTTACAATAACCACGTTTTACATTCTTCAACTGGTGAAGAAAACTTATGTAATCATCTTTTCTTTCACTATGTTCACGCTTAATTTCATTTCCATCCACATAAAATACCAATTTATCATCTTCAAATTCTACATAATCAATGTTTTTTTCAAAATGTAACTTTTTATCCTTTGTAAATTCTTCTAATAACTTTGGATATTCACTATAATAAGCAAAAAATTGATAGGGTTTTTTTATAGAATCTAATGCTTCAGTTAGATTTTTTGAATAATTACATAAATAAAATTCGCTAAAAATCGCACTTCTATTTGAAATGTAAAAATCACTATTTTTATCCATTAAAATATTATTTCCTACTATAAAATAATCTTCATATTCTTCTCTTATTATAAAATAATCATTATCACACATCATTTCAGTCAATTGATACATTCCACTTGGGTCTTGAGTTCTATCCCATTTATAAACACCTTTTCTTTTTGGCTGAATGATTGGAATATTTGATTTTTTAAGATTAATTATATTCATATAAGAAATAGATTTATTAGCAGCCTTTGAAATAAGTTGTCTATAAACATCAACAACGCCAGGATTCATGCTATTACAATTTAAACAAACAAAATTTACACTTTTACCGTCAATCTTAAAGTCACTTGTTAATTCATTTTGCTTTATTTCATTTTCAAATGCGGTAAATTCATTAATATCTATTAAAGTATAAGTTTCAAAAAATTCTTCAACGTTATATGTGTCCTTTAAAAATACAGGAATTGTTTTTCTACGAGTACTTTTAATAGGATTTCTAGAGATATCCTTTATAATTAATTCTACTTTATTATAAATGTTTGTTTCATTAGAACTAATATCCATTTCATTAGAGCTAATATCTTTTTCTTCTTCTTCTTCTTCGTTGTTATAATATTCCTTAATACTATTTACATATTTAATGTCGTTTAAATACAAAATTTGAGCACTAAATGAAACATTTTCCTGTTTTTGTAAAATATGTGTTCTAATTGCTTTATATTTCACTATACCAATTCCTTTTTTCTTTATAGAATCATTAACAACAAATTTTTCCATCATTAATAAATTTGTATCAATAAAACAACATTCTCCATATTTAGTTATAGAAGCATACATAATATTAAAAAATTTATCCATGCCTTTCATTTCATTTCCTTCAGCAAAAAGGAAATATACAATATCAATATTATTAAATTCAAATGGAAAATCTTCTATATATTTTTTTGTATTTCGACAACAACTCAAAAAACAAACTGTATTGTCTTCTGGTAAATAATGTAAGTTAATAGAAAGCAATAACCCTAAGATATTTTTTCTATCATTTCCTCTTTCAACAATTCCAAAAATCATATATAATAAATAAGATATTATTTTGTTAAATATTTTTTTATTTATAAAATATAATATTAATGCCGAAAACTATACGAAGTAGAAATAACGGTTCAGGATCATATATTTTACCATTATCATCAAATCCGACGGGACATATAAATCCAGTATCAGAGTCTTTAAAACAACTATTAAATGCTTCTGTAATTTATACAAAAGATGTAATTTTGACAACAGTAACTACAGACTATGAAATTGAGACCACACAAGAGGATTTGGATTTATTAAATGAAGTTGCTATTTTTCCTAATATTGAAGATATATTACCGCAACCAGATACTATAAATCCTGATATTTTAAATAATAATATTAATTACGTCAGTGAAAATATACAAACACCTTTTTTAACTTTGAAATCAAATGAACAAGTAGAATGGAGTATAATAGGTGGTATAGATAAAAACAATTTTGATATATCTAGAAATAATTTATTACAATTTAAACAAATTCCAGACTATGAAAATCCGCACAGTTTTGGAGGAACAAACGTTTATACAATACAAATACAAGCAATTGATAACGCAGGAAATAAAACATTAAAAATGATTAATATAGTGGTTCAAGATAAAGATGACTCAGTTTCGCCACCAGAATATGAACCCGAACCTGAAACTGAAACTCCAATAAATAACAATGATATTGTTAATAATATTACAAATGTAAATGAAATTATAAATACAATTACAATAACAACAGAAGAAATTATAGAAAATATAGGAGAACAAGGTCCACCTATATTTGATTCAACATTCACAGAAAACGATTTGAAGGATTTGTATAATGAATTAGTTAAAGGTTTCTTGGTAAAAGGCCCTTTGTATTTGCCCCACGCAAATATTGTAAATGGATTATATGCTCGTTTAAAAAAATCTATAGATGAAGAAGGAAGAGAAAATATAAATTTATTTTTATATCGTGACGTTATTGATATTCTTTTCAAAACTAAAAATATTTTTATTCACAATATTGGTATTGAAAAACAATTGAAAATAATGAGAAAAAAATATAAAGAAAATTTATGTACAGTTAATGAGTTAAAAGAACAATTGAAAGCTTTAGACCCAACAGGAGAAAAGGGTTTAGGATTTGAGGGTTCTTTAGGTATTAAAATGAGAAAGTTTAAACCAGCTATTTATCACCAGGTTTTATTTAATCTTCCTTTAGCTTGGTATATTTACCTTCACGATACAACTGATATAGTCCCTTCTTTGTATTATATGACAACACAATATATCAAACAATTCAAAACGAAACAAGAATCGAAGGATAAGTTATTAAAATTACTTGATGAAAAATATTTAGATGAAGATGGAGAATTAGATTTATCATCTACTTCAAACTCTAGTTCAAATTCTTGTTCAAGTTCAAGTTCAAGTTCAAGTTCAGATAGTAAACCTTGTGGAAGTTCGAGTTCTAGTGAGTCTGAAACAGATATTCAACCTGAACAAAAACAAGATGATTGTTCTTGCGAAGATGATATTAAATATGATGAATGTGGTAACCCTATAATAGAAACTGACGAGTGTGGTAACCCTATAATAGAAACTGACGAGTGTGGTAATAAAATTAGCAATAACTCTTGTAGTGGTGAAACGATTGATGTAAGCCCAGGACAACAATCATCCACAGAAAGCATAACTACGGGTGGAAGCGCGGAAGGAGAAGGTATTTTAGGATATTTTTATGATGAAAAATTAAATAATGCTATTTTCTTCATTTCTGGGTCTTTCACTCTAACCCAAACAAGAAAATCAAAGGGAAAACCCAAGACAGCAAGAAGAAGATACTATCCAAAAAGAAAAACGAGAAAAGTTCCTTTTGGTGCGTTTGGAAATCCAAACTCTAAACAGATGATAAGAAATGATGACGGGACTTACAGTTTTTTCATGGATGGTCATTTTGAAATTATATTAAGAAAAAGATTTAGATGCGTAAATAAACGCAAAACAAAAAAACATTATAGTTTTTGTTCTTTAAATCAAACATTTAAAAATTACTAGATAATTTTTTCTGTAAAAAATTTTATCTAGTAATATAACATAAAATGGCTTTAGAACTTCCTGGCTCATTCTCACTCTCCGCGTCTGCTCCTACTTTGGTAAAAACCGACTCGACTGTATACCTTCTTGAAGAACGTAAAAATCGTTCTTCTGCTGTAGGTTCAGCCAATGTTCCCGATCACTACATCAAAGTAACAAAAAATCTCAATGGTTCTGTAGATTACCATCAATCTAACAGTGGTGCCGCCGCTGGTACTGATGATTCATGGTCTCTAGCAGCTCTTTCAGCTAATAGTACTGATGATGCGTCAGATGCTACATTGCTCCTCCCAACACCAACTTCTTCATCTACCTTCCAAGTTGGTAAAATCCAGATCAATACAAATGATCTTGACTCAACTCTTTCAGCTTCTGCTGCTCAACAGGCTGCCTTCAAAGTTATGATGACTGTTAACATTGATAACCAAGGTGTTCTTTCGGCTAATGTTGCTGTTCAGCGTGCTGCTGCAGCCATCTCCACAACCTTATCCGTTACTGATGAAGCTGGTAGTGCTCAATACTTATACTTCGATGACTCCGCTACAGGTGCCAACGATACATTTTCCCAGAAACCATCTTCTACTTGGACTGCTGGTGATGCCGATGATGTTGAAGATAAACTTTCACAAAATCTTTCTAACTCTGATGTCGCCACTGCTTACTCTAGTGAGATCGATGATACCAAAGATTCCATCAACGACCAAAATGTTATCCAATCATGGGCCCTTGGTATCGCAGCTGTTGCCGCTGACCCAGATTCGGCACTTACACAACACGCACGTGCCCGTGTTGGCACTTCAGGTGACCCTGAAACCAAACTCATCTTCTCTGCTGGTGATAAACTTATTGCTGCTTCTAGTGGTTCCGCCATCGGTGCTTCATACTCTGTTGTTATCGCCGACTTTAACAATTCAAACCAAACTATTGTATCTGGTACCGTTTATGGTTTCTTTGAACAATCATAATCTATTTAAGATATTATTTAACTATATATTAATCAATAACTAATAATTAATATATAGTATAAATTTTTTAGGGAATATTAAAGTCTATAAATATATCATAGAAATGTTTGAAGATCCATTTCGCGATATACTTAAGCCGAAAGACCCACATGTTCCTGGCGACGACTTTGGAGGAGACTTAGGAGGAGGAGGAGGCGGCGGCGAGCCCTCGCCTGATTTATTAGGACCCTCTATTATTGTTAAAAAACTCACCCCTAATCCGCTTATTTTGGCATTTAACGATTCTGGAAATATATATGTAGAATTAACTGTTACAGATGTTCAATCTGGGGTTTTAAATGTTACTTGTAATGGTATTAGAATGTTAAACCCAACAAGTAATATCTATACCGCTAATTTTCCTTATATATATAATATCAATTATGCTGGTTCTACTAAAACGGATACATTTAATATCATCGCAACCGATTTATTCGGTAATATATCTAACATTGCACCAACAGCTACAATTACTTATGGAGTAGCACCTGATACAACCCCTCCGTCTATATCATATTCAAGTATTTCAGCGACATCTATCGATTTAACTAATTCTACTACTTCCGCAAGCGTTACTTTTAATGTTAATACAACTGATTCTGGGGGAATCAGCAGTGTATCAATGAATAATGGGGCATCCCAAGTTTATCAATATAGCAGTACTTATATTTTCACCAAAACCTTTAATTTTAATGATTATAATTATGGTTCTAACACCGTTAAATTTACAGCAACTGCTATAGATAATGCCGGAAATTCTAGTAGTGTATCACAAAACATCACAATTAATAAATTTGACACACAATCTCCTAGCATTTCATCATTTACAGGACCTTCCAGTTTAAATATTAGTAGTAGTAACCAAACAGCAACATATACAGTTGTAGCAACAGATAATAGAGGTGTTAATAGTGTTTCAATATCAGGTGCTTCTTTATCTTCGCAATCAGGAAGCACTTACACATTTACTGAAAGTTTTTCTACAAGTAATTACTCTTATGGAACTACAAATATAACAAGAACCGCAACCGTTAGTGATGCAGCTGGAAATACTTCTACAAGTAATTTTTCATTTAATGTTGTTAGAAATGATATTCATAAACCTACAATTTCAAAATTCCAAGTAAGTAATTCATCCCCTTCACTTACTACGACAAATCAATCTATTAGTGTTTCATATTCTGCTACGGCAACTGATAACGTTGGTATTACAAGTTATTCTGTTAATGGCGCATCGTATTCTTCCAAATCGGGAAATGATTATTACTTTACAGAAATATTTTCATACGCAAATTATAATTTTGGAAATACTCCTATTACACGAACTGTAACTTTTAGAGATGCCGCAGGAAATACAGCTACTTCATCCATTAATCTTACCATTAGTAAAACTGATAACCAATCCCCTGTTATTTCATCATTTACTGCTAACGATACTAGTGTTACATTAACATCTAGTAATACTACCCAAACCGTAACCTATACAGCAGTTGTTAGTGATAATGTTGGTGTTTCAAATGTAAGTGTTAGTGGACTTACCTTTTCCTCACAATCTGGAAATAACTATTATTTCACTAAAACCTTTAGTTATGATAACTATTCATATGGATCTCATAGTGTAACACACGTTTGTGTTGCAACTGATTCTGCTGGAAATAATATTACACGAAATACAAGCGTTACTGTAACTAAAAGTGATGACCAATCTCCATCCATTTCAGAATTTACTGTTAATGATTCTTCTATTAATGTTACTAGTAGTAATACAAGTCAATCAGTTATATTTGGTGTAACTTGTACTGATAATAGATCTGTTCATAGTGTTAGCGTTTCAGGAGCAACCTACACTTCTACTTCAGGAAATACAAGATATTTTACCAAAACATATTCATTCAATAGTTATAATTATGGAACTACTAATATTAGTGAAACAGCTACTGTTGTTGATGCGGCTGGTAATAGCACCACATCATCTAAAGTTTTGACTGTTACTAAAAGTGATACTACCTCTCCTAGTATTTCAGCATTTACCGTTAACGACGCATCTGTTTCACTTACCACTAGCTCACAATCTCAAACTGTTACTTTTACGGTTACTGCTACCGACAATAGAGCAGTGAATAGTGTTAGTATTAATAATGGGGCATCAAGTTTATCTACAAGTGGAAATAATTACTATTTTACAAAAACCTTCAGGTATGACGATTATAATTGGGGTTCACAAACAGTTGTTTTCACAGCTATTGCGATTGATGCTGCAGGAAATAGCACATCTTCCAACTTAAATGTTGTTGTTTCTAAATCAGACAATCAAAGTCCCGTGATTTCTAATTTTTCTGTTAATAACAATGTTTCCCTAACTACTAGTTCCACATCTCAAACGGTTACTTATACAGTAACAGCCAGTGACAATAGAACAATTACATCATTTAATGTTAATGGAGGTGCTAGTGGGGCAAGTGGGTCGGGATCTACAAGAACCTTCACAGAAACCTTCAATTACGCCGATTATTCGTTTGGAACACATACTATTTCTAGAACGGCAACCGTTAGTGATGCCGCTGGTAATACTGATAGTGACCTTATGAATTTCACATTAACCAAAACAGACAATCAATCTCCTATAATTAGTAATTACTCCGCGGCTAATACTTCATTAGCTGTTACAAGTACAAACACCACCACAACAGCTACCTTTACAGCTACAATTACCGATAATGTTGCTATTAATTATGTTAAATTTGAAGGAAACATCCCAACAGGAACTAGCGGTAATACATTCACATACGTCAAAACATATAACTATTCTAGTTTGAGTTTTGGGTCTAATACTTTTACTATTCCTTGTTACGCTCAAGATACGGCTGGTAATTATGCTTTAGTATATGAAACTATTACTATTACCAAAACAGATAATTCACAGCCTACTATTAGTAATATTAATATATCTACAAACCCAACTCTTACTACAGACGATCAAACCGAATCTATTATCATCTCTGCTGATATTGTTGATAACGTAGGTGTTAATTCTTATTCCGTCCCCGGAGCAACATTTGTCTCGAAAAGTGGAAATACTTATACTTGGAGTAAAAATTACAATTATGATGATTTTAGTTATGGAGCCTCTATAGATAATATTGTAATTAGTGCCTCTGATAGCGGGGGAAATTCTACAAGTGATAATATTGAAACCACCGTTACAAAAAGAGACACACAAGCTCCTACTATTTCTTCATTTAGTGTTGATAATGCCACCGTTAAAGTTTATACTGACTCTAAAACTTCCACTACCAGCTTTACAGCTGTTGTTTCTGATAATGTTGGAATTCATAGTTTAAGTGTATCAGGAGCCACTTCTACAGGAAGTAGCGGAAATTCTTATTATTTCAATAAAACATATAATTATGATAACTTAAATTATGGATCTCAAAATGATGTCGTTACATTAACGGTTAATGACGCTGAAGGTAATACATCTACTGATACTATTACTCTAACTATTATTAAAACAGATAATCAAGCTCCTAGTATTAATTCATTTACTATAGATGCTAATGATGTTTCTTTACTTTCTTCAGATAAAATACATAAAATAACATTTTCCGCCAATGTTACAGATAACGTTGGTGTATCTAGTTTATCCCTCAGTGGAGGAGTTACTCCCGATGATACTACTGGTCCAAATTATACTTGGACCAAAATATATGATTACGATGATTATAATTATGGAACAGTTAGTGATTTTTTTACCCTTACAGCAACCGATGCCGCGGGAAATTCTTCAAATACATCTAGATCTATTAAAATAACAAAAATAGATGATTCTAATCCTAATATAACTAGTATTGGAAGAAAAAACGGATCAGTATCTAATGTAACAAGTGTTAGTCTATTAGCATCCACTGAAAATACCGAAACCATTACTTTTTATGTAAATGTTACTGATAATGTAGAAGTTACTAATGTTACTCTTACGGGAGCAACCGCAGTAAGTAATACAGCAAATCAATTCATTTTTACAAAATCATATTCATTTGCTGACTATAGCTTTGGTTCAACTACCGATACTTTAACAGCTACAGCAAGTGATGCTGCTGGAAATACAGATACCTTTAATACTAGTATTACTGTTATTAAATCAGATAATGTTGCCCCTACTATTACCAATTTTACTCAAAGTGCTACAAGTGTTACATTATTAGCATCTACGGAAAACACTGCTACTGTATCTTTCTCGGCTGTTATTACAGATAATGTTAGTGTTAATAATGTATCATTTGACGGATTAGACCCTTCCATTAGTGGAAATACTTATACATGGTCTAAAAATTATACTTTCGATAACTTTGGATGGGGAACTTCCACCGACAATTTAACCCTTACAGTAACTGATACAGCAGGAAACTCTACATCCAGTTCTAAAACTGTTTCAATTGTTAAAAGAGATGACATAGCACCCACTATTACATCTTTTTCTGCTAATCCTACCACTCTCACGTGGTTGTCTTCTCCGGCAGACACAAATAATAAAACGGTAACTTTTACTGCTGTCGTAACTGATAATAGACAAATCAATAGTATTTCTGTTAGCGGTGCTACACAAACAAATGTTAGTGGTAATACTTACACATTTACAAAATCTTATGCTAGACCAAGTATTTCTAACAGTTCTTCTGATACTGTTATTCTAACAGTAAGTGATGGAAATCAAAATTCCACAGATTCCGTCACAATAAATAGTTATTACAACGATAATACTAATCCTACCATTAGTAGTTTTAGCGCTGATGATACAACTGTTTCATTGCTAACAAGTTCTCAATCCCAAACAGTAACATATACTGCCGTTGTTACCGATAACGATGCTATCTCTAATGTTAAATTTAATAATAATGACCCAACAAGTATTTCAGGAAATACTTATAAATATTTGAAAACATATGCTTATGGTAGTTACAATTTTGGTAATACTAACGATACTATTTCTGTAACAGCAACTGATAATACAGGAAATACTTCAAGTGATAGTGTAACAGTTACAATTACAAAAACTGATGATGAATCACCAAGTATAATTTCATTTGTAGCAAGTGATAGTACACCTAGTTTATCCACTTCATCACAAACAGCTTCTGTTAATTTTACGGTAGTAGCTAGTGATAATGTTGGAATAAATGGTATTTCGGTTAGTGGATCTACATTAATTAGTAATACAGGTAATACTTGGGGTTTTACTAGAGTATTCTCTTATAGTGATTATAGTTTTGGTAATACAAATGTTAATGTTGTTGCTAGTGTTTCTGATAGTGCTGGTAATTCTGTTACTAGTTCAATAACACTTGTTGTTTCTAAAGGAGATAATCAAGCCCCAAGTATCAGTAATTTTAGCGTTAACGATAGCAGTGTTGTTGTATCAACCAGTTCTCAATCTCAAACCATAACTTTCTCTGTTACTGCTACTGATAATGTAGCCATATCTTCAGTCAGTGTCCCTGGAGCTACTTATTCTTCTACTTCAGGAAATACAAGATATTTCACCAAAACATATAACTATTCAGGATTAAATTATGGAACTGTAAATCAAGAATTTACAGCTACCGTCACTGATAGTGCGGGAAATACTGATTCTGAAAGTCTTACCATATCCGTTACTAAAAATGATAACCAATCTCCCGCTATTACTTCCTTTTCTGTTAGTGATAATACCATAGCATTAACTACTGATAGTCAAACTCAAACCGTTACATTCTCTCTTGTGGCTACTGATAATAGAACAATTACATCTAAAAGCGTTACTGGTGCGTCATTTGTTAGTCAAAGTGGAAATACATTTACTTTTTCAAGAACTTTTAGTTATTCTGATTATAATTTTGGAACTTCAACAAGAACTATAACAGCCACCGTTGGAGATGCCGCCGGTAATACAACTAGTGATACTTTATCATTAACCATAACAAAAACTGATAATCAAAATCCTACTATTACATCTTGGACTTCAGCATCTGTTACTAATTTTTCAAACGTTTATACGAGTCAACAAACTAATACAGAAACGTTTACTTGTGTAGCAAGTGATAATGTTTCTATTGCTAGTGTTTCGTTTCCTGGAGCAACAGCCACCAGTTCTAGTTCCCCATTTACATTCACAAAAACTTATTCCTATTCAGATTATAATTTTGGACAAAATAGTTTATCCGAAACCGTTACTGTAACAGATACAGCTGGTAATCAATCCAATAGCACGATTAATTATACTGTTAATAAATACGATAATCAAAATCCTACTATAGCAAGTTTTGTTGTTGATGATAGCACCGTGGTATTAAATAACACACAAACTTCACAAACTGTTACATATACTGCTTCTATTAGTGATAATAGAGCAGTTACTGGTGTAACTATCGATGGACAATCCATAACCGGTTCTGGTAATACTTACACATATGATAAAACATATAGTTTTGGTGATTATGGTTTCGGTTCTAATACAGATACTGTTTCGGTTGTTGCTACTGATTCTGCTGGTAATTCAGCCACCGATAGTGTTACCGTTAGTATTAGTAAAAGTGATACACAAAATCCTACTATTACAAGTCTTACTACAAGTGGAACATCAAATAACAATATTGTTTTAAAAACTAGTAATAAAAGTAAAACCGTTACATTTACAGCTGTCGTTAGTGATAATGTTGGTATTAATTCCATATCATTAACTGGTGCTACTCAAACAAGTTCCAACAACGGAACTTACACATTTACTAAAAATTATCATTATGATAATTACTCCTATGGGTCACATACAGATGTTCCAACACTTACTGTTGGTGACGCAGCAGGTAATAGTTCTACACAAACTATTACAGTTGGTATTGTAAAACAAGATGATCAAAATCCTGTTATAAATAGTTTTTCTGCTAATGATACTTCTGTCTCACTAACTACTTCAAATCAAAGTCAAACTGTTATCTTCACTGTTGCAGTTTCTGATAATGTTGCTATTAATTCGGTAAGCATACCAGGAACTTCATTAAGTAGTTCTTCTTCAGGAACATATACATTTACAAAAACATATGATTACGGTGATTATAGTTTCGGTAGTTCTAATGATACATTGGTGGTTACAGTGGCCGATACAGCTGGTAATAGTGTTACGGATTCATTAACTATTTCTATTGTTAAAACAGACAACCAGGTTCCTACTATAAATAGTTTTACTACAAGTGATAATAGTTTTCAACTCACTACTTCCTCTCAAACTAAAACAGTCACATACAGTGTTAATGCTAGTGATAATGTTGCGATTGATAATGTTAGTGTTTCAGGAGCTACTTATACGGGAACTTCTGGTTCTGCTAGAGTGTTTTCAAGGTCTTTTACTTATGGTGATTATAATTTTGGTTCAAATACCACTACTGTAACTGTTACGGCTACTGATACGGGAGGGAATGTTAGCACTGATACTATCACACACACTATTACAAAAGTTGATAATCAAAGTCCTACAGTTTCTAATATGACTACCAATGCTTCAGGAAATGCTGTTACATTAACTAGCACAAACACCAGTCAAACTGTTAGATATACTATTAGTGGAACTGATAATAGAAGTGTTACTGGTGTTACTTGGGAAGGCTCTCAAAGTTCAACAGCAACTTCAGGAAATAATTATTATTTCGACAAAACGTATAATTATAGTGATTTTACAGCAAATTCCACAAATAGTGATACTGTTAGTGTTGTTGTAACTGATGCTGCTGGTAATACTACTAATAAATCAAAAACTATTACAATTACTACCGAAGATAACATTAGTCCAACTATTTCATCATTCTTAAGTAATAAAGAAGGTAATGTAGTTAGTCTATTAACTTCTTCGCAAAGTAATACTGTTACTTGGACTGTTGTTTCTACAGATAATGTTAGTGTTACAGGTGTAAGCTTACCTGGAACTACAGTAGGAACCGTATCTGGAAATACACGCACATTTACTAAAACATACTCTTATAGTGACTATAATTTTGGAGACACTAGTGATAGTTTAACTGTTACAGTTACAGATGCTGCTGGTAATTCTACAACTAGCACAATTAATATGGTTATTAGAAAAACTGATAATCAGTCGCCAAGTATTAGTAGTTTCAGTGCTAATGATACATCTGTTTCATTAACAACAGGTTCTCAAACCCAAACCGTTACATTTACCTGCGTAACTACTGATAATAGAGGTATTTCAAGTGTTAGTATTCCAGGAACTACTTCAACCGGTTCATCAGGAAATAATTATACATTTACAAAAACATACAGTTATTCTGATTATAGTTTTGGTAATAGTAGTGAATCATTAACCGTTACAGTTACCGATGCTGCAGGTAATAGTGCTACAGATAGTATTAATATAGGTATTAACAAGGCAGATACAGCAAATCCTTCTATTAGTAGTTTTACTGCTGATGATACTACAGTAGCATTGACTACTACGTCACAAAATCAAACAGTTACTTTTACTGTTGTTTCTACAGATAACGTTGGTGTTTCAAGTGTTACTATTCCAGGAACTACTTCTACTGGTTCATCTGGAAATAATTATACATTTACAAAGGCTTATTCTTATGGAGATTATAGTTTTGGATCCTCTACAGATACATTAACTGCTACTTCTACCGATTCTGCTGGTAATTCAATTACAGATAATATTACTATTAATATTTCCAAAAGTGATAATCAAAGTCCTAGTATTTCTAGTACTGGAAATTCCTCTGGAGTTAGTGCTAGTTCAACAAGTGTTGCTTTAAAAACATCAGACCAAACTAAATCTGTAACCTTTACAGCCACTATAAGTGATAATGTTGGAATTAGTTCTGTTTCATTTGGTGGTCTTACACCTTCCATTAGTGGAAATGACTATACCTGGACTAAAACTTACGATTATGATGATTATTCTTTTGGATCTTCTACCGATACTTTAACATTAACTGTTGCTGATTCGGCAGGTAATACTGTTACCGATAGTGTTACTATTAATATTAGTAAAAGTGATGACCAAAATCCAACTGTTGGAAATATGACCGCTAATAACTCTACTGTAGAATTATCTACTTCATCGCAAAGTCAAACTGTTACGTTTTCTGTTGTAGCAAGTGATAATGTAGGTGTTAATAGTGTTACTTGGGAAGGATCGCAAGACTCTTCGTCTATATCAGGAAATACATACAATTTCCAAAGAACTTATAATTATAGTAATTATAGCGTGGGTTCAACCAATAGTGATACTATTAGCGTTGTTGTAACCGATGCCGCTGGAAATTCCACTACTAAAAGTAAAACAATTACTATTATCACAGAAGACGACCAAGACCCGGTTATTAGTAGTTTAACAAGTAATAAATCTTCAAATATTGTTCTTTTACCAACGTCCGCACAATCTAACACTGTAACGTTTACTGTTACTGCTACTGATAATGTTGGTATTAATTCAGTTACTCTTTCCGGTGCTACATATTCATCCAAAAGCGGAAATAATTGGATTTTTACAAAAGTATATAGTTATGCTAACTTTTCATTTGGTAATTCTACAGATACATTAACCGCTACCGCAACAGACGGTGTTGGTAATAGTGTTACTTCTACTATTAATATGTCTGTTAGAAAATCTGACGACCAATCTCCTTCAATCAGTAGTTTTAGTGCCAATGATACTAGTGTTGAACTTAAAACTTCATCGCAATCACAAACTGTAACATTTACTGTTGTAGCAAGTGATAATAGAAGTGTTTCTAGTGTTTCTGTTCCTGGAACAAGTGCTGGTTCTGTTAGTGGTAATAACTACTCATTCTCCAAAACATACAGTTATGGTGATTATAGTTTTGGAGATAGCAGTGATACTTTAACGGCTACTGTTACGGATGCTGCTGGAAATAGTTCCAGTGATACTGTTGTTATTAGTATTAATAAAGAAGATGACCAGAACCCATCTATTAGTAGTTTTAGCACTGATGATACTTCCGTTTCATTGCTAACCACTTCTCAATCACAAACTGTTACTTTCACAGCAGTTGTAAGTGATAATGTAGCTATTAATACCGTTTCACTCCCTGGAACTTCATTAAGTAGTTCAAGTGGAGGAACATATATATTTACAAAGGAATATGATTATGACGATTACAGTTTTGGGTCATCAAGTAATAATCTTACATTAACCGTCACCGATACTGCTGGTAATAGTGTTACTGATACTGTAACTATTGGTATTACCAAAAGTGACGATGAAAATCCATCTATTAGTAATTTCTCAGCTAATGATACTAGTGTTGAACTTAAAACTTCATCACAATCACAAACGGTTATATTTACTGTTGTCGCTGCCGATAATGTGGGAATTACTTCTGTTTCTATCCCAGGAACAACTTCTGGAGAATCAGGTAGTGGAAGTTACACATTTACAAAAACGTATAGTTATGGTGATTACAATTTTGGATCCTCAAGTGATACATTGACCGCAACCGTGAATGACTCAGCTGGTAATAGCACAACGGATACAATCACTATTTCTATTACTAAAAGTGATGACCAAAATCCTATTATCACTAATTTATCGGCTAATGACACTTCTGTAGAACTTAAAACATCTTCACAAAGTCAAACCGTCACTTTTACAGCAACTATTACCGATAATGTATCCATTAGTTCTGTTTCATTTGGAGGACTTACACCTTCCATTAGCGGAAATGACTATACCTGGACTAAAACTTATAGTTATACTAATTTCAGTTTTGGGTCAGCTACCGATACTCTTACATTAACAGTCGCTGATACTAACGGAAATACCGCAAGTAGTAGTGTTACTATTAATATTAGTAAAAGTGATGACCAAAATCCAACTGTATCCATTATTACTGCTAGTGATTCTTCTATTGATTTATCTACTTCATCACAAAGTCAAACTGTTACGTTTTCTGTTGTAGCAAGTGATAATGTAGGTGTTAATAGTGTTACTTGGGAAGGCTCACAAGATTCCTCTTCTAGTAGTGGATCAACATACTATTTCCAAAAAACATATAATTATAGCGATTACAATGTTGGTTCTACTAATACTGATACCATTAGTGTAATTGTAACAGACGCTACTGGTAATTCCACTACTAAAACCAAAAATATTACTATTACTACTGAAGATGATCAGAGTCCTGTTATTAGTAGTTTAACAAGTAATAAATCTTCAAATATTGTTCTTTTAGCAACTTCCGCACAATCTAATACAGCAACCTTTACTGTTACTGCTACGGATAATGTTACGGTCAGTTCGGTTACTCTTTCTGGTGCTACTTATTCATCCAAAAGTGGAAATAATTGGATTTTTACAAAAGTATATAGTTATGCTAATTTTTCATTTGGGGACTCTACAGATACATTAACCGCTACAGCAACAGATGGCGTTGGTAATACAGCAACATCTACTATTAACATGGTAGTTAGAAAAAGTGATGACCAAAGTCCAATTATTAATAGTTTTAGCGCTAATGATACATCTGTAGATCTTAAAACATCTTCACAAAGTCAAACCGTTACATTTACAGTTAATGCTAGTGATAATAGATCTATTTCTAGTGTTTCTGTTCCTGGAACAAGTACAGGTTCTATTAGTGGTAATAATTACACATTCTCCAAAACATATAGTTATGGAGATTATAGTTTTGGTTCGTCTAGTGATACATTAACAGCTACTGTTACAGATGCCGCCGGTAATACATCATCACAATCAGTTACTATTAGTATTAGTAAAAGCGATGATCAAGATCCATCAATTACTAGTTTTAGTGCTGACGACTCTACTGTATCTTTAACAACCAATTCTCAATCACAAACTGTTACTTTCACAGCTATTGTTACTGATAATGTTGCTATTAATAGTGTTGGTCTTCCTGGTACTACATTACACAGTTCTAATAATGGAACTTATGTATTTAAGAAAACTTATACATATAGTGATTACAGTTTTGGTTCTACTACAGATACTTTAACATTAACGGTAACCGATACTGCTAGTAATTCAGTTACTCAAAATATTAATATTTCTGTTAGTAAACAAGATAATCAAAATCCTACTATTAGTAGTTTTACTGCTGATGATACAACCGTTTCATTGTTAACCAGTTCTCAATCACAAACCGTAACTTTTACTATTGCTGCTAGTGATAATGTGGGTGTAAGTGCTGTTAGCTTGCCTGGTGCTACATTAAGTAGTGCTAGTGGTGGAAATTATGTATTTACTAAGAGTTATAGTTATAGTAGTTATGGTTTTGGAACTACCGGGGACACGTTAACCGCAACTGTAACAGATACTGCTAATAATTCTATTACACAAGATATTGATATAAGTATAACAAAAAGCGATGATCAAAGTCCAGCTATTAGTAGTTTTAGTGCTGATGATACTACTGTTCAACTTAAAACTTCTTCGCAAAGTCAAACAGTTACTTTTACTGTTGTTGCTACAGATAATGTTTCAGTATCATCTGTTTCAGTTCCTGGAACCACTACAGGTTCCACAAGCGGAAACAATTATACTTTCACAAAAACTTATGCTTATGCTAGTTACAATTGGGGTTCAAATACTGATGTATTAACTGCTACAGCAACTGATGCCGCAGGTAATACTCAAACACAACAATTAACAGTTACTATCACTAAAACTGATGATGAAGACCCTGTTATTACTTCATATAGTAGTGATAAAACTTCTGTTACTGTTAAAACTTCAGCAAAAACATCAACTGCTACTCTTACTGCTGTTGTCACTGATAATCGTGCTGTAACTTCTGTAACAATTGGTGGCGTTGCCGCTACAAATACTTCTGGAAATAACTATTCCGTCAGTAAAACATATGATTATGATAATTTATCTTTAGGTTCGTCCAATGATAATATCACTGTTATAGCGACTGATGCTGCCGGTAATACGGAAACAGATACTGTTACTATAGCACTTTCTGTTGTTGATGATGAAGACCCAACAATTACTAGTTTATCAAGTAATGCTACTGATGATGCTATTGAATTAACTACAACAGCACAAAATAAAACTGTTACATTTACCGCCGTTGCTAGTGATAATATTGCTATAAATAGTATTTCACTTACTGGAGCTACACAGACAAATCTGAGTGGTTCAACTTATACATTTACAAAGGCTTACGCATATGGTGATTATAGTTTTGGAGATAATACAGATACATTAACTTTAACAGTTACTGATGCTGCTGGAAATAGTTCTACGTCAAGTATTACTATTGATATCACTAAGACAGATAATCAAGCTCCTACTATTTCAAGCTTCTCATCAAATAATAGTACGGTTACTGTTAGCACTTCGTCTCAATCTGGTTCTATTACTATTACAGCTGGGGTAAGTGATAATGTTGCTATTAATAATGTAAGTTTACCTGGTGCTACTTTTGTATCTAATTCAGGAAGTATATATATTTTTACAAAAAGTTATGCTTACAGTGATTATAGTTTTGGAAATTCAACCGATACATTAACTTTAACTGTTACAGATACTAATAGTAATTCAGTAAGTGATACATTAGATATTACTGTTAGTAAGGTTGATAATCAAAATCCTACTATTACAAGTTTCTCTGCTAGTTCAAATTCAGTTAATTTAACAACAAGCACACAATCAATTACACGCTCATTTACTGTTGTTGCTAGTGATAATGTTGCTATTAATTCAGTAAGCATTCCTGGAACTTCATTAAGTAGTTCAAGTGGAGGAACATATATATTTACAAAAACATATGATTACGATGATTATAGTTTCGGTAATAGTAGTGAAACACTAACTGTTACTGTTACGGATACTACAGGAAATTCTACAACTGATACTGTTAATATTGCTATTAGTAAAACGGATAACCAAGACCCATCAATTAATAGTTTTGGAGCGAATGATACTTCTGTTGAACTTAAGACGTCATCACAAACACAAACCATTACATTTACTGCTACGGTTAGTGATAATGTAGCTATTAATACTGTTTCTCTTCCAGGAACTACATTAAGTAGTTCCAACGCTGGAACATATATATTTACAAAGGAATATGATTATGATGATTATAGTTTTGGTTCATCAAGTGAAACATTAACATTAACTGTTTCTGATACTGCCGGAAATAGTGTTACAGATTCTGTAGATATATCTATTAGTAAAACTGACGACCAGAATCCTACTATTGCTAGTTTCTCAGCAAATGATACAACCGTTGAACTTACTACTTCATCACAAAGTCAAACGGTTACATTTACTGTTGCTGCTAGTGATAATGTTGCTGTTAGTAGTGTAAGTATTCCTGGAACCACATCAGGATCAGCTTCAAATGGAAATTATACATTTTCAAAAACTTATAGTTATTCCAATTTCAGTTTTGGGAATAGTAGTGATACATTAACAGCTACTGTTACAGATACAGCTAGTAATAGTGTAAGTGAAGATATTACTATTAGTATTAGCAAGGTTGATAATCAGCCTCCAAGTATTAGTTCATTCTCTTCAAATGCTACAAACAATTCTATAGAATTAAAAACAAGTGACCAGACAGAAATTGTTACTTTTACTGTATCAGTTAGTGATAATGAAACAGTTAGTTCTGTAGGATTATCAACTGCTACGCTTACTAGTTCAAATTCAGGTTCTTATACTTTTACAAAAGAATATGATTATGATGATTACAGTTTTGGAAATACTACTGATAGTTTAACATTAACAGCTATTGATAATCATTCAAACTCATCTACTTCTACTATTGATATTATAGTTACAAAAACTGATGACCAGGCTCCTTCTATTAGTAACTTTTCAATAAGTGATAATACTATTAACCTTAAAACTTCTGCACAAACACAATCTGTTACATTTAGTGCGATTTTAAGTGATAATAGAGCAATTAGCAGTGTATCTTTACCTAATACTACAAGTAATGGTAATAGTGGTTCTACTTATAATTGGTCCAAAACCTTTAGTTATAATGATTATGGATATGGAACAACGACAGATACATTTACATTAACTGTTGTTGATGCTGCTGGTAATACATCAACTGATAGTTTAAATGTAACTGTTACAAAAGAAGATGACCAGTTTCCATCCATTACCTCATTTTCTTCAAATAATACAAATGTAATCTTGTATTCAAACTCACAAACACAAACGGTTACACTTACAGCAGTTGCTACTGATAATAGAGCTATTAGTTCATATAGTATTCCTACTGCTACATTTGTTAGTCAAAGTGGAAATAGTTATGTTTGGACCAAAACATATGATTATACAGATTACACGTATGGAACACAAAGTGATACTTTAACCGTTACTTTTACAGATGCTGCTGGTAATAGCTCTACTTCTACAGAAACTATTAGTATTACAAAATCTGATAATATAGATCCTACTATAAGTAGTTTTAGTGTTAATAATTCAAGTATTTCTCTTACAACATCTTCACAAACACAAACTGTTACTTTTACTGCTTCACTTACTGATAATGTTGCTATTACTACTGCTACACTACCTACCGCTACATACAGTGGTGTTAGTGGTTCCACCTATACTTGGACTAAATCATATGATTATGATGATTATAGTTTTGGAGCTTCTACTGATAGTCTCACATTAACGGTATCTGATGCTGCTGGTAATACATCTACAGAAAGCATAACTATTAATATTAGTAAAGCTGATAATCAAAATCCAACTATTTCGTCTTTAACAAGTAATGCTTCTGGTAATGTTATAGAACTTAAATCTTCTAATAAAATATTAACTGTTATATTTACTGCTGTTGCTAGTGATAATGTGGGCATTGATAGTATTTCATTATCTAATTCTAGTTTTTCTAGTTCAAATAATGGAACTTATACATTTAGCACTGAATTTGATTACGATGATTACAATTATGGAACTACAACTTCGTCACATATTCTTTCAGTTACTGATGCTGCAGGTAATTCTTCAGGTCAAACGATTAACATTAGTGTTACAAAAACCGATGATCAAGACCCTGTTATTACTAGTTTTACTGCTAATAATACATCATTCAACTTATATACAATTGGAACTACTTCACAAGTTGTAACTTTTACCCTTGTTGCTACTGATAATAGAGCCATATCCTCTACAAGTATTTCTAATGGTGTTTCTTTAGATTCAGTATCCGGTTCTACATACACTTATTCAAAAACTTTTAATTATAGTGATTTAAGTAATTGGGGAAATAATACATTTAGTTTTACAGCCACTGCTACTGATGCTGCTGGAAATGAAGATACAGAAACCTTAAATATTGTTGTTGCTAAGATTGATAATCAAAATCCTGCTATTTCTTCATTAACTGCTAGTAGCACAAATGTTTCTCTTACTACAGGAAGTCAAAGTCAAACCATCACGTTCGCATCTAATGCTAGTGATAATAGATCAATTACGTCCATGAATTTACCAACAGCTACTTCTACTGATTCTACTGGACCTGATTATGCTTGGTCTAAAACGTATAATTATGATGATTATAATTTTGGTTCTAGCACCGATGTTTTAACTCTTACTGCTGCCGATGATGCTTGTAATAGTGCTACTGAACAAATCACTATTAATATTAGTAAAGTTGATACACAAGACCCTACTATTACCTCCTTTTCTGCTAATCCTTCTACTATTCAGTTGAAGACTAGTGACCAAATGGAAACTGTTACATTTACTGCCGTAGCAAGTGATAATGTCGCAATTAATACTATAACCATACCTAATACCAATTATCAAGGAGTTTCTGGGTCAAATTATACATTTACAAAGGTATTTGATTATGCTAATTATTCTTTTGGAAATACAAGTGAAACTCATACAATAACTGTTACTGATGCTGCCGGAAATAGTGTTACTGAAGATGTAACTTTAACAATTCAAAAAGTTGACGATCAAACTCCTACTATTACAAGTTTTACAAATAATGCTTCTGGTTCGGCAATTCAGCTCAAAACTTCTGATCAGAGTAAAACCATTACATTTACTGCTGTAGTTTCTGATAATAGAGAAGTAACTAGTATTACTTTACCTGGTGCTACACAAACCAGTTCTGATAATGGAACCTTTACTTTCACCAAGTCATATAGTTATGATGATTACAATTTTGGATCTAGTAGTGATAGTTTAACTCTAAGTGTCAGTGATGCCGCTAGTAATATTTCTACTCAGTCTGTTACTATTGGTATTACTAAAACTGACGACCAAAACCCAGTCATTAGTAATTTTTCTGCTGATACAACTAGTGTAGCATTAAAAACAAGTGACCAGTCCAAGACTGTTACTATTAGTGCTACATTAAGTGATAATGTTGGTATAACTAGTGTAACTATACCAGGAACTACATCAAGTAATTCTGGAAGCAATTATTCATTTAGTAAAACATATAGTTATAGTGATTACAGTTTTGGTTCATCAACCGATACACTCACATTAACTGTTGCAGATGCTGCTGGTAATACTTCAACCGAATCTGTTACTATTAATATTACCAAAAGCGATGACCAAAATCCTACAATTACAAGTTTAAGTGCTGATGATACAAGTATTGAACTTAAAACTTCATCTCAAACCAAAACTGTGTATTTTACAGCGGTTGTTTCAGATAATGTAGGAATTAATTCTATATCATTAACTGGAGCTACACAGGATAGTGTAAGTGGTTCATCATATATTTTCAGCAAAGAATATGATTATGCTGATTATAGTTTTGGGTCTAATACTGATTCTTTAACATTAACTGTTAGTGACGCAGCAGGAAATATTTCTACTGATTCTATTACCATCACTATTACAAAAACAGATGACCAAAATCCTACAATTACAAGTTTGAGTGCTGATGATACAAGTGTTTCATTAACTACAAGTTCGCAAACACAAACTGTAACTTTCACTACTGTTGTCAGTGATAACGTTGGTATTAATTCTATTTCATTGACCGGTGCTACTCAAACCAGTTCCAGTAACGGAACTTACACATTTACAAAAACATATGACTATGATGACTATAGTTTTGGTTCGGCGACTGATACCCCAACATTAACTGTTAGTGATGCTGCTGGAAATAGTGTTACTCAAACTATTACAATCAATATTACAAAGGGAGATAATCAAAATCCTGTTATTACTAGTCTTAGTGCTAATAATACAACTATAACTGTTAAAACAAGTGACCAAAGTCAAACTGTTACATTTACTGCTGTTGTTACTGATAATGTTGGTATTAATAGTATTGGACTTGGTTCAACTACTTTAGACAGTGTTAGTGGTTCTACTTATACATTTACAAAGGATTATGATTATGATGATTATAGTTTTGGATCCAATACTGATAGTCTTACACTCACAGTTGCGGATGCTGCTGGTAATAGTGTTACTGATAGTATTACAATTACTATTAATAAGGTAGATGACCAAAACCCTGTTATTAGTAGTTCATCCACAGATGCTACTAACGATACTATTACATTATCTACTACTTCACAATCTACTGATGTTGTATTCACTGTTGTTGCTACTGATAATAGAGCAATTTCATCTACTACTCATTCTCAACTAAGTTCATCTGGAACACAAAGTGGAAATAATTATACTTGGACTAGAACTTATGATTATGATGATTTCTCATTTGGTTCTCAAACAAGTGCTAATACTGTTACGGTTAGTGACGCAGCAGGAAATACTGCTACTGTAAATCTACCTGTTACAATTCTAAAAGTAGATAATCAAAACCCTACTATTACTTCTGTTAGTGCCGATGACTCTACTATTGAGCTTAAGACCTCTTCACAGTCACAAACTGTTACTTTTACTGTTGTTGCTAGCGATAACAGAGCTATTAATAGTGTAACTATTGGAGGAGCTACTTCTACTGGTTCTTCTGGAAACAACTATACATTTACCAAGACTTATAGTTATGGTGATTATAGTTTTGGAACTAGCAGTGATACATTAACTGCTACTGCTACTGATGCCGCAGGAAATAGTGCTACTCAAACTATTACTGTTTCAATCAGTAAAACCGACGACCAAAACCCAACTATTGGAAGTTTTGGTGCCGATGATAACACTGTTCAGCTTAAAACCTCTTCACAAACTCAAACAGTAACCTTTACTGCCGTTGTTAGTGATAATGTTGGTATTAGTTCTGTAGGTCTTCCAGGAACATCATTAAGTAGTGTTAATAGTGGAACATATGTATTTACCAAAACATATGACTATGATGACTATAGTTATGGGGATGCTACTGATACTTTAACACTAACTGTAACTGATACAGCCGGTAATTCTATTACTGATACAGTTACTATTAGTATTAATAAGGCTGATGATCAAGACCCATCTATTACCAGCTTTAGCGGTGATGATACTACCGTTGAGCTTAAGACTTCATCACAAACTCAAACAGTTACATTTACAGCTGTTGTGAGTGATAATGTAGCTATTAATAGTGTTTCACTTCCAGGAACTACATTAAGTAGTTCTAATGCCGGAACATATACCTTTACTAAGGAATATGACTATGATGATTATAGTTATGGTTCATCAAGTGATACATTAACATTGACTGTTACTGATACTGCTGGAAATAGTGTAACCGATACTGAAACTATTAGTATTACCAAGAGTGATGACCAGAATCCTGCTATTAGTAGTTTCAGTGCTGACGATACCACTGTTACTTTAGCAACTAGTTCACAGACACAAACGGTTACTTTTACAGCAGTTGTTAGTGATAATGTAGCTATTAATAGTGTTTCACTTCCAGGAACTACATTAAGTAGTTCTAATGCTGGAACTTATACCTTTACTAAGGAATATGACTATGATGATTACAGTTATGGTTCTTCAAGTGAAACATTAACATTAACTGTTACAGATACAGCTAATAACTCTGTTACAGATACTGTTACTATAAGTATTAGCAAGAGTGATGACCAAAATCCAGCTATTAGCAGTTTTTCAGCAAATGATACTAGTGTTGAGCTTAAGACTTCATCACAAACGCAAACTGTTACATTTACCGTTGTTGCTACGGATAATGTTGCTATTAGTAGTGTAAGTCTTCCAGGAACTACCTCGACTGGTTCTTCAGGAAGTAATTATACCTTTACAAAAACATATGACTATGATGATTACACTTATGGTGATAGTAGTGATACATTAACTGCTACTGTTACGGATAGTGCTAGTAATTCTGTTACACAGGATATTACTATTAGTATTAACAAGGCTGACGATCAAGACCCAACTTGCTCTATTAGTGCTAATGATACTTCTGTTGAACTTAAGACTTCATCACAAACACAGGTTGTATCATTCACTGTTACTGTTAGTGATAATGTTGCTATTAGTAGTGTAAGTCTTCCAGGAACTACCTTGACTGGTTCTTCAGGAAGTAATTATACCTTTACAAAAACATATGACTATGATGACTATAGTTTTGGCGATACTTCAGAAACCTTGACCGCTACCGTTACAGATACAGCAGGTAATAGTGCTACTGATAGTGTTTCTATCAGTGTTAATAAAGCGGACGACCAGGATCCTGCTATTAGTAGTTTTACTGCCGATGATACTAGTGTTGAAGTTAAGACTTCAGCAAAAACACAAACTGTTACATTTACTATTTCTGCTAGCGATAATGTTGCTATTAGTAGTGTAACTCTTCCTGGAACCACGGCTGGTTCAGTATCTGGTGGTAATTACACATTTACCAAAATATATGACTATGACGACTATAGTTATGGAAATAGTAGCGAAACATTAACAGCCACAGTTACAGATAGTTCTAGTCTAACAGCAACCGATACTATTACTGTTAGTATTACTAAAGTGGATGATGAAGACCCATCTATTACTAGTTTTGGTGCTGATGATACTAGCGTTGAACTCAAAACATCATCTAAGACGCAAACTGTTACATTCACCGCTGTCTTAGGAGATAATGTGGCTATTGATAGTGTAAGTCTTCCAGGAACGTCTTTGAGTAGTTCTAATTCTGGAACTTACATTTTTACAAAGACATATGATTATGATGATTATAGTTATGGTAATAGCAGTGATACATTAACTTTAACAGTTACTGATACCGCAAGTAATTCTGTTACAGAAAATATTACTATTAGTATTAGTAAAGCAGATGATGAAAATCCTACTTGTTCTATAAGTGCTGATGATACAAGTGTTGAACTTAAAACCTCATCACAAACACAAACTGTTACATTTACTGTTTCTGCTAGTGATAACGCATCTGTTGGTTCTGTTTCTTTACCTGGAACTAGTTATTCATCTACATCAGGAAATAACAGAATATTTACTAAGTTATATGATTATGATGATTATAGTTATGGAGACCATAGTGAAACATTTACAGCTACTGTGGTTGATGGAGCAGGTAATACTGTTACTGATGCTGTAACTATTAGTATTAACAAAACCGATGACCAGGTTCCTGTAATTAGTAGTTTTTCAACAGATGAAACAAGTATTGAACTGAAAACTTCTTCTAAGACACAAACCGTCACATTTACTGTTGCTGCTAGTGACAACGTTTCTATCCAAAGTGTAAGTCTTCCTGGAACTTCATTTTCTTCTTCGTCAGGTTCTACCTCCATATATACTAAATTATTTCATTATGACGATTATAATTATGGTTCGTCAAGTGATACTTTTACTGTTACTGTTACGGATACTGCGGGTAATACTTCTACTGATACTGCTACTATCACAATTGTTAAAAGTGATGATGAAAATCCTATTATTAATTCTTTTACAAGTAATAAATCAACTGTTTCATTAACAAGCACATCTCAAAGTGATAGTGTAACATTTTATGCTTCATTTAGTGATAATAGAGGTATAACAAGTTATAATATTCCTGGTGCTTCATATCAATCACTTACTGATGGTGTTTATAGTTGGACTAAATCATATAGTTATAGTAATTACTCATATGGAACTTCTACTGATACATTAACTCTTACTATTCAAGATGCTGCTGGAAATAGTGTTACACAAAGTGTTAATATTTCTATAACAAAAAATGATAATATCGCACCTACTATTTCAAACTTATCCATTTCTTCGTCTACTGTGAATTTATATAGTAGTGATAAAACAGAAACAATTACTATTACTGCTAATATTAGCGATAATGTAGGTATTTCAACTTATTCTATACAAGGAGCTTCATTTGTTAGTGCGTCTAATGGTCTTTATACTTGGAGCAAAATATACGATTACGATGATTTTAGCTATGGAAGCGTCAGTGATAACGTAGAAATAATAGTAACAGATGCAGCGGGAAATAGTTCTTCTTCAAGTTCTACACTTACCGTTAATAAATACGATGATTCTGTTCCATATATTAGTTCTTTTACAGCCTCTCCTGAATCTTTTGATTTAGGAGCAGATAATACATCTCAAACTGTTACATTTAGTGCTACTATGAATGATAATGTAGGAATTACAAGCTATTCATTGGTTGATGGTAATAATACATCGTTAGGTAGTGGTAGTATATCTAATTCTGTATATACTTGGACAAAAACTTATACCTTAACTGATTATTCTGGTAATAATTTCGTTGAAAACTTTACCGTTTCTTGTAGCGATGATGCTAATAATTCTGCTAATTCACAAGTTAGTGTTATAATAGCTACATTAAGTGCTTTAGTTGTTCCTGGTAGTTTAAGTATTACTACTTCTACCAATCTTACTCACATAGATGAAAGTGTTTATCTTATTGAAAACAAAAAAGAACGTAGTGCCGTATTGTTCAATGGTAATGACCTACCCGACTATTACATCAAAATACCTGTTAATCTTAATTATTATGTTACAAAAGGTAGTAGTAATCTTGGTAGAGCTTCTGGTGATCCTGATGATAGTTGGGGTCTTTCTTCTATTTCATTCGCAAATACCGATGTTAGTGGTTCAGATGTTACTACAACATTACCTGCACAAACGGGAACGTTTAAGGTTGGGCAAATTTCCGTTGATGATTCTAATATTAGTTCATCGTTAAGTAATGGTGTAAGTTTACAAAACTTTGATGTTATGATGACTATTACTGCTGACTCTAATGGTACGCTTTCATCTACATGCCAAGTTAGTCAATCTAATAACGCTACTAGTCAAACAGCATCTATTGTTGATAGCGCATCTTATGCTTCTTACTTACACTTCTCTGAAAATGATAATACTACTTCTACAAATACACTTGTCGGAAGTGATAAACAACCTAGTCAAACTTGGAAAGGAGCTACTTCTTTGGAAGACAGAGATGCTCTTACTGATAACCTTTCTACTGTATTAACTAATCAAGAAGTTCAAACTAAATATTCTACTGAAATTGCTGCTACTAATGATTCATTTAATGGAGAAGCAGCCTTATCTTCGTGGAGTATGAGTTTTAATGCTATTACCCCTGCTCCTGATTCTGCTCTTACTAAACACGTTCGTGCTAGAATTGGAAGAAAAGCCAATCCTAATACTACTACTGTATTCAAGGAAGGAGATAAAATTTTCACTAGTGGATCTTCAGCATATAATCTTACATTTAGAGACCATAGTAATACATTAAGAACTATTGCTTCCGGTGATGTTTATGGTGTTTTAGAACAAACTGCTACTGGTGCCTTTACTGGAACAGCGCAAAACTAAATAATAAAAATAATATTTAATTTTAATTTAATACTTAAATTAATATTAAAATTTATATATATAAATGTTTCGCGAGCGCGACCCAGAAATTCGTGACGATGGAATTATTGATGATGGCGGTGGTGGAATTGTACCTCCTCCTATTGATGATCCGCCTGTTTCTGATATTACGCCACCTATAATAAATAACCTTATATGTAATCCTTCTACTATTAATCTATCTTCTCAAAATCCGTCAGCTGTTGTTACTATCACTGCTTCTGTTTATGATTTTGAATCCCAAATAACAAACGTTCATTTAAATGGTTTAGGAGCTACTTCTATTAATATTTCTACATATACTTGGATTAAAACTTATTATTATTCTTCATTTTCCTCTGGTACACATACTCAAACCCTTAATTTAAATTCTCTTAATTCCAATGGGTTGGTATCTTCTGATAGTGTTAATCTTACAGTCGTTGTCGAAACTGATAAACCCAAAGATTTTGAAACACCAAGGATTAATTCTTTTTCCGTCAATGATAATACAGTCACTTTAAATAATACACAAACTACACAAACTGTTACTTTTACTGTTAATATTACAGACAACGTTAATGTAGCTATTTATACTGTCTCTAATTCCACTTTTATTAGTAAAAATGGAAATGACTATATTTTTACAAAAACATTTTCATTTAATGATTATGATTTTGGAGATACTATAGACAGTTTTACTGCTGTTGCTGCTGATGATGCTGGTAATTTAGCAACCAAATCTATTAATATTACTATTAGCAAAATAGACACACTTGCTCCTTCTATTACCTCTTTTACTTCCAATAATAGTTCTATTTCTTTAACTAGTTCTTCTCAAAGTGTATCCGTTACTTTTAATGCGTCTGTTTCCGATAATGTTGGAATTAGTTCTGTTGATTTACCAGGAACTTCCCTTGTTTTTACATCTAGCAATAGTTATGTCTTTTCCAAAACATATTACTATAATAACTATTCATTAGGAAATAATACAGATATTAAAACTCTTACAGTTACAGATACTAATGGTAATTCCACCTCAGCTTCAATAAATATTAGCATTACTAAAACAGACACACAAAGTCCTTCTATTTTATCCTTTTCTGCTAATGATACTACCGTTACATTAAATACTTCTAGTTCTCAAACCCAACTTGTCACTTTTACTGCGGAGGTTTCAGATAATCACGGAATAAATTCTGTTTCTTTATTAGGAACTACACCTATTGGTTCTTCTGGAAATATATATACATTTACCAAGTTATTTGAACAGGATCAATTTACATTTGGTAATACTATACAAACTTTTACTTTAACTGCTACTGATAATACAGGAAATATATCTACCACTAATGAAACTATCACTATCAGTAAAACAGATACTTCTGGTCCTAATATAGGAACTTTTACAGCTAGTAGTAATGATTTTACATTAACCACTTCACTTAAAATTAATTTAGTTACTTTTACTGTCGTTGTTAATGATAATATTGCTGTTAAAACTATTAACGTTTCTGGTGCTACACCTATTTCCAATGATGGTCCTGGGGATGGTCCTGGGGATGGTCCTGGTGATGGCCCTGGTGATGGTCCCGGAGATGTTCCAGGTGATGATGTTATTATTGACGATAATAAAATTATTAACGATCAAATACATTTAGCACCCGGTGATACTACCCCTGGGACTTCTAATACTTTTTATTTCATTAAAACGTATAATTATGATAATTATAGTTATGGTTCCAATACTGATAATGTTATTTGCACAGTTACTGACTTGAATGATAATGTTGTTACTTCAGGATTAGATATTAATTTTAATAAAGTGGATACACAAGTTCCTACCATTTCTTCATTTACTGTTAATAATTCCACTCTTACTTGGTATTCTTCTGGTAGTTCTTCCAATAAAACTGCTACCTTTACAGCTGTTATTACTGATAATGTTGGTGTTTCTAGTGTTTCTATTAATGGAGGAACACAAACAAATGTATCAGGGAATACATATACTTTTACCAAGTCCTTTTCTAGGCCTACATTAAATAATTCTATTAATAATACTATTATACTTACTGTTACTGATGGGCAGGGAAATAGTTCCAACGCTAATGTATCTCTTACTACTACTCATACCGATAATACTCCTCCTACCATTTCTTCCTTTTCTGTTAGTGATAATACCGTCTCTCTTAATAGTTCTTCTAATTCTTCCCAACTAGTTACTTTTGATGCTAACGTTAGCGATAATGTTGGTATTAATTCTGTATCTATAACTCCAAATCTTACGTTATTAAGTGTAATTGGTGGAAATTATAGATGGACTAAGTTATATGAGGCAGACCATTTTTCATTTGGTTCTATTCAAGAAAATTTTACTATTACTGTTAGAGATAATGATGGAAATTCTTCAACTGATATAGAAACTGTTACAATTACAAAAGCGGATTCTACTGGACCTGCTGTTTCATCTTTTACTGCTTCTTCTACAACTCTTGTTGTTTCAACATCTTCACAAATAACCAATGTTATTTTTACTGTTGTAGTCGCTGATAATGTTAGTGTTAGTACTATTACTGTTTCTGGTGCTATACCAATACCTGATAGTCCAAATGATGATAATGATGAAATTATTATCGATGATAACCGTATTGAAGACCATATTATTAAACTCCAACCAGGTGATACTACACCTGGAACTTCTAATACTTTTAGATTTACTAAATCGTATAATTATGTTAATTATAATTATGGTTCCAATACAGATAATGTTGTTGCTACTGTTACTGATATTGTTGGTAATTCGTCTAATGCTAGTTTAAATATTACTGTTAATAAGATAGATAACCAGGCTCCTATTATTTCATCCTTTTCTGCTGATGATACTATTATTAATTTAACTACCGAAGGTTCTACTAGTGCACAAACTGTTATTTTTACTGCTATTGTTTCTGATAATGTTTTTGTAAATAGTGTCAATCTTCCAAATACTACTTTTTTAGGATTCTCTGGAAATACATATACTTATAGTAAAACATTTGATAGTGATAATTTTAGTTTCGGTAATACATTGGAATCTTTTACCTTTTCAGCAACTGATATTAATAATAATTCTTCATCTTCTTCTAGTATTCTTACTATCGTAAAGGGAGATAATACTGGTCCTGTTATTAGTACATTTTTATCGAACTTAACTTCGATTACTGTCTCGTCGCTTTTTAAAACTAAAATAGTTATTTTTACTATTGTTGTTGCGGATAACGTTTTTGTAAAGACTATTACGGTTTCTGGGGCCACTCCTATTGTAGATATACCTGATGATGATGATGATGAAATTATTATTGATGAAAATAAAATTATAGAACAGACTATTGAATTATCAATTGGAGATACCACACCAGGAACTTTTAATACATTTAGATTTCAAAAAATTTATAATTATGATAATTATACCTACGGTCAAAATGAAGATAATGTAACTTGTACCGTTAATGATTATATAGGAAACACATCTACTGCTCAAACCATTATTGTTATAAATAAAGTTGATGATGCTCCTCCTACTATTGTTAGTCTTAATAGCAATAAACCATTATTAAATTTAAGCAATACTAATAATATAGAACTTGTTACTTTTACTGCTGTTGTTACGGATAATGTAGCACTGTCTACAATTAGTTTTCCTGGAACTAGTCTAGTAGGAAATACTGGTAGTGTTTATACATTTACTAAGAATTACTCTGTAGATGATTTTAATATTGGTAATAATATTGATGAAATTATATTAACTGTTACTGATACTGCTAATAATGTATCTACTAAAAAAATTACGTTATTTATAACAAGAAGTGACGATTCTGGACCTGTTATTTCAAATCTTGTTGCTAATCCATCTACTGTTAATTTAACTACATCTACCCAAACGAAAACTGTTGCTATTACTGCTAATGTTACCGATAATATTGCCTTATCTGCCGTCTTGTTAAGTGGTGCTTCATTTATTAATGTTACGGGTGGTAATTATGTTTGGACTAAAACATTCAATTATAATGATTATGATTTTGGAACTGTTAAAGAAACACTCACTCTTACTGCTATTGATACTAATAATAATACTTCTACTCAGGATATTGAATTAGACATAGTAAAAGGGGATGATTTATCACCTACCATCTCTTCTTTTACTTCTAGTAAATCTGTTGTTAATCTATATAGTTCCGTTCAAACTGTATTAGTTTATTTTTATGTTACTGCTACTGATAATGTTAGTGTATCAGGGGTTAATATAAATGGTGCCACTTTTATTAGTCAAAATAATTCTGTATATACTTTCCAAAAATCATTTAATTACGTGAATTACAATTACGGGGAAACTATTAATTCTATTACTGCTCTTGCTACTGATTCTGATGGTAATTCTTCATCTTCTTCAATTAATATTACTGTGAATAAATATGATAATGAAGACCCGGTTATTACATCTCTTACAACCGATAGTAATTCTATTATATTAAATACTTCTAATCCATCCCAAAATTTACAAATTTCTGTTGTTTGTAGCGATAATCAATCTATAGACAATATTACTGTATCAAACGCTACACTTATTTTAAATAGTGGAAATACATATTTATTTCAAAAAACTTATAATTTACAAGACTATTCTATTGGAACATTTACAGACACATTTAATGTTATTGTTACTGACCCTGTTGGTAATCAAGTAACCGATTCAATAACAGTTAATGTGGATAAACAAGATGAAATTCCTCCTGTTATTTCTTCCTTTGTTCCCAATATTACAAATGTTATTTTAACTCAAAACGATGATAACGCTACTATTTCTTTTACTATTACCGCTACTGATAATTTTCTTATTGATACTATTTCTATTCCTGGAGCTTTATTTGTTTCCCAATCCGGTAATGATTTTTTATTTCAAAAAACCTATAATTATATTACTACTACCGAAGCTGAAACTATTGATTCCATTACTGTTACCGTTAGAGATACATATAATAATGTTACTGATGATACTGTAAATATTATTATTGAAAAAATTGTATATAATTACACAATACATGATAATATTCCATTTTATATCGAAGCGAATGTAAATTTAAATGATAATATATCAGTTGTTAATGGAAATACAGGGATTGATGGTGGGATTATAAAACATACTAATACACATTATAATATTAATTATAAGCTTCCTACTGGTAATACAGTTATAACTATGATAAATTTTGATGCTAAACAAGGTTCTACATTATTAAATACATATAATTTAGATGTTACTGTTAATGTTGACCAGACAGGAACTTTATCTACTAGTCATGAAGTAAAAGGAACCGATACCATAGGATATATTCAAGATACTGCTGATACAGTAAATTATGCTTATTGGGATGTTGATAATGTTCCTGTTTTAAATGTTGATCATGCTGATAAATTAAGTGCTACATTAACTCCGTCCAAAATAGAATCGGGAAAAGCTGCCGCTATTAATAGTGTATTAGCTACATATGACGGTATTAGTGTATTACAAAGTTGGACTATTCAACTTTCTCCCATTATGCCTTCATTGTCTAATTTTATAAATCAATATAGATTAGCAAAAAATAGACCTGTTGGGAGAGTATTTGAAAATGGAGAACAAGTTGTTTTATCTACTACACAAGATTATAGTGTTGTTATTCACGGTATAGATGGTTCGTCACACACCTTAGTTACTCCTACTACTATTAAGGCAATTATTACTCATCAAGATACTGCCCCTCAATTAGAACGTGTATAAAAAAATTTATTATATATTAAATCTTTTTATTCTACTTTACAATCTTCTGTTATAGTCCAACCATTTTCACGTTTTTCAACATTTCCTGATATCCAAATGAATTTTCCCCTGTGAACTAAACAAACACTTCCAGGGCTTGTATCGGTTGCTCTCCCAAAACATCCATCATTTTTACCTAGTTTATTTCCACTCAAGTCATATACATCATCCCCTGATTTTATGCTATTATATGCGTTATATAAATGTTTTGCCCAAGCTGTTTTTACCATGTTTAATGTAACATAACTTATTCTCTTAAAGTTTTTTCAATTTTCTTGTTTGTACCATCTACTTCATTATATAATTTAGATTCGTCTACTTCTTCCGTTACTTTTTCCGTTACTTCTTCCATTACTTCTTGGGATTCCTCCTCTTCATCACTATCGTCACCCCATAGATAATCATAAAGTGATGTTAGCCAACTTTTCTCATCTTCTTTATCTTCAAGTTTTTCTACTTTACCTTCATTGTATATTTTCTTTAAAAATTGTTTCATTTCACTGTCTTGATTTGAGTGTGATACTACTGATGCTACTTTTTCTCTTGTTTTATCCCCACTATCATGATTCTCTTTTATATATGCCCACGCTTCTGTTAATGTTTTTGCTTCTTCACTCTTAAGTTCATCTTTATCTGGATGTATTTTTATTATTTTTCGAATAAATTTTTCGCGAATTTCTTCAAAGCTTTCACTTGGACTTGCTTCAAGTGTTTTATATGCCGATTCCATATTTATAACTAAAACAAATATAATAATTTATACTTTTTTCTTTATAAAAAAACATTTTTCTCTCCAGATTATTTTTATAGAAACTTTTTTGGAGAGAAATTTAACTAATTCTACAAAATTCATTACAGTTTTTTTCATCCTTTTCTTCTTCTTCATATTCTTCTAATAAACTTGATAAACTCATTTCAAGTTTTAGGGTTGGGTCTCTACTATGTTCTATAATTACATATTGACCCCAACCACCATCTAGTTCTTTATTTATTTCTAAAGGTACTATTTTCATAGACATCTTATATTAAGTATTTTAATAATAAACTATAAAATATTTAATTTTTTCTTCAATTTTCTTCTATTACTTCAATACAGTTGTCTCAAATATCTTACTTGTTACCAAGTAAGGGTCCATTGTTGATGCAGGGCGTCTATCTTCAAAATATCCCTTACCATTCTTTATTGTTTCATAGCCTACTCGCACACTTGCTCCTCTATCCACGGAACGCTCTTTATCAAATGAAAATTCGTCATATTTTGATGTTTCATGCTCTCCAGACATACGCTCTTCATTTTTCTCTCCATATACAGCCATATGTTCCATATGTTTCTCTGATAGCTTTCCAATTGCTTCATAAATTTTCTCAAGACCCCCTTCCTCTCTCATAGACTTTGTGCTATAGTTTGTATGACAGCCACTACCATTAATATCCTTCCATGGTTTTGGATGATATAAAATAGTCACATCATTCATTTCACCAATACGCTCAAGTAAATATCGTGAAATCCATAACTGATCTCCCGAGTCAATGCCCAAACAAGGACCTATTTGATATTCCCACTGACTTGGGGCTACTTCAGCATTTATACCACTAATTCTTAATCCTGTTCGCAAACAAACATCCAAATGTTGTTCTGCTATTTTTCTATAATAAGTATTATGTTTTCCTACACTACAATAATAACGACCTTGCTTCTCCGCACCACTCATTTGATATTCATTTCCTACTACAAAATATTCCTGTTCTAAACCAAACCATGGCTCTTCCTCTGTCTTTTTATCAAACAGTTCCTTAGCATTTACACGACTATTTGTTTCTAATGGATTTCCATCCTTATCATGTGTTCCACATAGCACCAAAACATTGTTATTTCCTCCCATAAAAGGATTATTATATACTGCTACTGGTTTTAATAGTAATTCACTATTTAAACCTTCCGCCTGTCCCGTTGAACTACCATCATAATTCCACTCTGGGAACTTATCTGCTAACTCTTGTGGTGGTAATTTTACAATTTCACTCCATACTTCATAATTAATATTATGAATTACCTTCGTCTTTGAACGTAAACGTTTTTTTGAATCTAACCAAATATATTCAGCTACTACTACCATTATATGAAAAATAAATTAATTTATATTTAAACTATTTAATAATATTAATAATATTATATATATATATAATATGTTTTCTATGGGATTTTTAAATAAAAATAAAAAAGAAATAAGAAGAACAAAGCAGGTTAATCCCCTTCTTACATCTAATAATATACTAAAAACATATGGAAATATTAAAAAAAAAACTGGTGAAAAACATATTAGGCTCCCCCCTAAACCAAAAGATGAGGAAAAAGAGAAAGATTCTTCAGCAAACGAAGGTGGATGGAGAAGACAGAAAAAGAAAGAGAAAAAGAAAGAGAAAGAGAAAAAGAAAGAGAAAGAGAAAAAGAAAGAGAAAGAGAAAGAGGAAGAGGAGAAGATTTTACACCACTCTCCAAAACATAACGAAAATAAATACTTTAAAAATATGTATACGTCTATGGATGGATATTCAATTGGAGATTCTATAGATGATAAATTATTATTTTCTATAAATAAAAATATTTCTGATTTTGTCAATAGTCTCTTAGTTAATAAAATAAAAAATATATTACTTGTGTGTTCTGATTATCCGGGATACGGTGGGGCTGCTACTAATTGTAAGAAAATTGCAGATTTTCTTATTAAATTAAATTTTAATGTATATACTGTTTATTGGTTGTGGGACAATGAACCTAATAAAAAATATTCTAGTGATAATTTTCACACTGTAGTTGATAGGAGATACCTTCCTAATATATTTAATAGAATTATAAATGGAGTTAATAAACCAGATGTCGTGATTCTTAAAAGTGCTCTATCTGGATATGATTTAAAAAAGTTCTTTAATGTGCCCGTTTATTTTTTTATACCTGGATTGTTTCGCAATCAATTAAATAAACATTACCTATCATTGAGTAAACATGAAAGAAAAATATTTTTAAATAGACAAGTCATTACCCAAATAAAAAATAGCTCTTTTTCTTTTGCTAATTCACAACATGTAAAATCTTATTTAAATGAACTAGAAATAAAAGTTGGAATATTTCACTCTACATTTATAGACCGATATAAACAAAAAATATTTCAAGATCCATTATTTAAAAATAGAAAATATAAATATGGATTAGTAGTTAGTGATTTTAATAGGACTATAAAAAATGTCGATAAAAGTATAGACTATTTAAAAGATTATTCTAATAACACTATTTTAATAGGAAAAAATAGTAATAAATATTCACAATTAGGTTTTACATGTGTTGATTTAGTTCCCCACGAAAATATGGTTTCTTATTATAAACAAATTAAATATATAGTTCAAGATAGTCATTTCGAGGCTTGTAGTAATGTTTTAGTCGAGGCATCTTTTAATGGATGTAAACTAGCAAAAAAACCTATAAAAAATATTATTGTTTCGAGCACTCAGTATCCTGGTTATGGTGGTTCTGCTACAAACGCTTATAATATAATTAAATATTTGAGAAAAAGAAATTATAATGTTATCGGTTTATTTTTTGATAATTCTAAACCAGTTAATTATGATCCAGATAATATAGGAAATATTTTTGTTGTATCATATTACACTAGCATCATTAAAATAAAACAACATACAAAAAGAATTGTTAATTCTATTTTTAATTCTCCTCCTGATATTTGTATTTCCAAAAATTATGTAGCACCCATTTATTGTAATACTATTTTTCCAAATACTCCTAATATTTTTTTAGTAAGTGGGCTACCGTTTTTTAAAAATAATCTACGAGTTTCTGCTATTGAATTTTTAAATTCGAATGATAAATATAAAAATTATAATTATATTACTGAATTAATAAAATCCATCAAATGTTCTCATACTACTGTTTGTAATAGTTTATTAACAAGAAAACTTTTACATAAAATGTTTCCCACTCTGCGTGAAAAAATCAATGATAAAGTAATCGACACTTCTTATATGGTAAGTCAATTGATTAAATATGATATTCCTGAAGAAAAAAAATACGATATTATATTCTGTTGTAGTAGATTAGATAGAAAACAAAAAAATCCACAATTAGTATATAATATATTAAAAAATGAAAAGTTTGATAAATTCACTAAACTGATAATAGGGATGGGAAGTAAAAAATATTACCCGTTTCATACTATTCCAAATACTACTTGTTTAGATATTTTACCACAAAAAGAGGTCATTAGATATATGCTTCATAGTAAATTTATATTATGTCCTTCTACATATGATTCAAATCCAAATACTTGTAAAGAAGCTATATCCACTGGATGTATTCCTATAATAAGTAAAAATATTGGAACACATGAAAAATATCCAGATTATTTAGTTTGTAAAGACCTTAGTGAAAATGAGTGGGTCCAAAAATTATCAGAATTATTAGATAAGTATGAATCAATAAAAGACTGCTATAAAAATATACATTTTGAAAAAATGGATATCCAGAATTTGTTTGATGTATAATTACTTAAATGTATTTAAATATACTTTTTTAATATATGAATAATATTATTGTAAATTTACATAAGGAAAAAAGAAAAAAACTTAATGTTTCGTTTTATTTGGCACATCATGATGATGAAACTTTATTTTATATGGGTTTATTATTGTTTCTTAAAAAAAACAAAAATATTATAGAAAAAATAAATATTATTATTTTTACTGATATATTGACTGAAAATACAAATCATAATACACAGAAAAAAAAATTAAATAATTTTAAAAAAGTAATAAATAAAATAGGAAATATTAGATATAAATGTTTAAAGTTTTCTAATAAAATTGTTAATGATGGGTGTAAAGATATAAATATATTTCAAGATAAAATAAATAAAATAAATCAAAACCTTGCTATTTTAAAAACTTTACCTAACGCATGGATACCAAGTATAAAAGAAAAAAAGGCGGAATTAATTGTAGAACGCGAAAAAATAAGAAATGAAATTAGAAATTTTAAATTGAAAGGAAAGTTAAATATAAATTATGCTATATACGTTAATAAATTAGATAAAATAGAGAACAAATTAAACAGTGATATTATATTTACTCATAATAAATTAGGAGAATACGGACATAATCAACATAAATTGGTATATATATTAATAAAAATTTTAAAAGCCGGTAGATGGAAAAATAAATTAATTTATACTCCATCTAATTGTGAAACTAAAACTTGTTTGGCTATTAATAAATCTAAAAAACAAGAGTTTTTAAAAATGTATGATTTTAAAGATACAGAAGAACGGAAAAATATTTGGTTCAACCAAACACTTAAAAATTATTCATACTGGTCTTCTAATAATTTTGAATATTATAGTATATTTTCTTAAGTAAATATTTACAAATAATTTTAATGTATTATATAAAATTATGTGTAGTTTTTTAATTTTTAACTATTTATTATCAAAAATAGACATAACTAAATACAATAAAAATTTAAAATTTAGAGGACCTGATTATACAAATATTATTAATCCTAGTTATCTATCTACTGTTTATACTTTCATACATAATTTATTAAATATTACAGGTGATATTACATATCAACCATTTGAAAAAGGTGATATAATTACTCTTTATAATGGAGAAATTTATAATTTTAAGGATTTTGGTGATTTTTCTAGTGATGGTGAATGTATAATAGAAGCATACCAAAAATATGGCTATAATTTCTGTAAACATTTAAATGGAGAATTTGCTATCGTGCTATTCGATTTTAATAAAAAAATATTTATTATGTCTACCGATGCATTTTCTACAAAACCTTTATATTACAATATAAATTGCACCTTTCTAGGTATATCTACTTATAAAAGTGGATTAATGACTAATAAATTTGAAAAAGAACCTATAAAACTTTGTCCTAATACTTGTTTAATTTATAATTTAGAAGATCTAACTCAAATAAATGAAATTAGATTAATAGATTATAATTTAGAACAAACTATTTCAAATTTCAATTCTTGGGAATTAGCATTCATAAATTCAATAAAGATAAGATCTTATAATACCAAATATCCGGTATTTGTTTGTATGTCTAGTGGATATGATTCTGGTTTAATATGTGCTGTTTTAAATTTGTTGAATATTCCATATTATACATATACTATTATTGGTAAAGAAACCAAAGATATAATTGATAAAAGAATAGAAATTAATAAAAAGAAAAGCTGTTTAGAAGCATATATTGTTGATATAAATAAGAAAAAATTTGATACATATAAGGATTATATAGTTAAAAATACAGATGAATTTCATTTTAGTGTTTCTCCAAATAGAGAAAATTATATGAAATTATCTGATGATGACGCAGCTATAGGTATGGGAATAATTTGTCATAAAGCTTCTTTATCAAAACATAGAATATATTTATCAGGTCAAGGTGCCGATGAAATCATATCGGATTATGCTATGAAAGGTAAATCTGTTTATTCTAATAGTAATTTTAATGGAGTTTTTCCTGAAAATTTAAACGAAATATTTCCAAAACATCCTAATGATAAATCTTGTGAATGGTATTCTTTTTATAATTATACTCAAAAATCTTATTTGGGAAAGGAAGAGATAATATCTGGATTATATGGAATCGAAGGTCGTTATCCCTACTTAGATAAAAATTTAGTTCAAGAATATCTCAATTTAGGTACTGAATTAAAAAATTCAAATTATAAAGCACCCATGAAATATTTATTTGATAAACTTAAATATCCATATAAAGAAGAAAAAATAGGATTTAACTTAAATTTAAAAGATCACGCTGTTTACTTTACTGAAAATAAACAAATTGTTTCACATACCACTAATAATAACTACGGAAATACATTATTAGCAAAATATAATATAGGTAATATTATTAAACTCAGTAAAGATAAATATAAGGTTAAATTTAATATAGTAAATAAAACTGTATCTAATGGAAAAGTTATATTATATTTTAATAATAACTTAAGTAAAGAATTAATAAAAAATAGAAGAAATTGGGTTATAATTTAAAAAAAAACATATAAATTCATTTATATAATGAATATAAATGAACCAATTAAATATGATATATCGTTATTAGAAAAAAAATATGGTGGATATACACGTGATGTTCCTATAAAAAAAAATAGTCCTTTAGACCCCAATATTAAAAATTTAAATGGTTTATTTTATACAGGAAGAAATAATAATATTACTACCAGTCAGTGTGGTGGAGATAGAATGTCTTCAAGTTATATGGGATATGGTGAAGTATATGAAAAAATATTGGAAAATTTACATGAAACAAAAAATGTAGTAGAAATTGGTATATTAACAGGTATAGGTATTGCTATATGGAGTGATATATTTAAAAACGCAATTATAAATGGTTTAGATATTGATTTAAGAAATTTTTTAGATAATAGAAATAATTTAATTAATAAAGGTGCATTTAAAAATAATAATGTTAATGTTTATGAATTCGATCAATATGCTCCTAATATCAATTTACTTTGTAATTTGACTAGCAAAAATAAATTTGATTTTGTTATTGATGATGGGTGTCATCAAGATACGGCAATAATAACTACTTTTACAAAAATATATCCTTTTTTGAGTGATAAATTTATATATGTTATTGAAGATAATTATGAAGCATATAAAAGTTTGTTAGCAAAATTTCATAATATTAAAGCTACAAATATTGAACAAATTACAGTAATTACTAATAAAAATAACAATAATATTCACAATTCATTGAAATATATTAATAAATTAAATTCTACAAAACACGCACTTTATTTTACAGAAAATAAACAAATAGTTTCACATAGTACAAATAATAGTTATGGAAATACCTTATTGTTAAAATATAAAGTAGGTGATATTATTAAGCTGAATAAAGATAAAACTACCCTTAAATTTAAAATAGTAAATAAAACAGTATCTAAGGGGAAAGTTGTATTGTATTTTAGCAATAAGTTAAGCAAAGATTTAATTGAAAACAGAAGAAATTGGGTTATAATTAAATAATAAATATAACATTTATGTATATATGGATATACATAAATTTGGTGAAATTTTAGTGCAAAAATCAAAAGAAAGATTGAAACAAAATAATAATGATGAAGTAAAATCTGGTTTATTTGAATATTATAACACTTATTATCTAAAAAACAAAAACTTTTATTTTCCTTGTGAATTATCCATACTTAAGTATGTTAATAACAATTACAATAAAAAATGTAAAATTTTAGAAATTGCTTGTGGTTGTGGACAAATATCTTTGGCTTTAAGGAAGGTTTTTAATTTCACTAACGTATATTCTAATGATAAAGATAAAAGAAGAATTCACTATGGTGAATTTTTAAATCAAAATATTGAACCTCAAAAAAAAGTTACTTTTCTTACAAAAGATTACAGAGATATGAATATTAATTTATATGATTTAATTATTATTACTAATATTAGTCACGATAAAATTGGTATAACAAATAAGGAATATAAACAATTTATGGATTTTTTGAAAAATAAAAAAGATATTATATTTATTCCCAATTATTATGGTTCTAGAGGCACTAATAATCTTTTTATAAAAAATTATAAAAATAATAAATCAATAAATGTAGAAAAAATTTGGAATTGTGATAATACACAGTGTAAATTAAGCGAAAAGTGGAGTATACCATTCGATGTTGAAAAAGTATCGTGGAAAAAACAGTAAGTTAAGTAAAGAATTATAAAAAAAATATCGAAGAAACATACAAATTACTTGGTTTTACTATTCATGAATGGGAAAGTAAATACAAAAATATGGGTATTATTTAACATATGCTTTAAGGTTCAACGGTATAATAATTTACAAACCTCTTATTTTTTTAAGAAAACGTAAATTTTCTGAACCAGTTTTTATATTTGGATTTTGTGATAATAATAATATATAATACCATTCTATTTCAGTTATAGCAATATTTCCAGCACAACGGTGGTATTTGTTATCAAAAGTAAATTTACAATATTTATACCAATAATCTGGTATCGGTTCTCCTGTATTTAAAGCAAAACATGAGTCTACATATATTTTGGTGGGGCTAATCTTTAATCTTTGTAATATTCTGTTTGTTAATTCAAAGAAAAATCTAGATGATGGATATCTTCTACCCTGAAATAATCTATATTTTTTAAAATTATTATTAAAATAATCTAACATTTTAATATCTGATAAACTATCTATTTTTTCAAATTCCTTTATTTTATCATTAATGCTTTTAAACATATCATCTTCATCATATTTAAAATTATTCATTATATCTATTTCATTTTGAATAATTTTTTTGGTTTCATCTATATTATTTAAATCTTTAATTTTATTTGGTAAATTCCATTTTATAGTTATTTTATTAGATTCTAATATATTCTCGTACCACAACAAATCTCGTTTATTTGATACATTTTCAATACATTTATATTCATAAATACTATTTCTATAATGTGGTATTTTAATAATTTTACAATTGGAATTACAATATTTTATTACTTCACTGTTATTTAAAAAGCCTCTATCTTTTTCAATTACTTGTATAATAAAAATATCAGCCTTCTTTATTTTATTTATATGTTCCTCAGCTAATTTCTTATTATTTCCATATTTTCCATCTTTTTTAGTATAATCCATAATTGAAATGATATGAGGTAGATTAAAATTTTCTCTAAATTTTCTGTTTTGCGTAAGATAATTAAACATTTGACTGACATGACAGTCGAAGAATATAACACAATTTTTCATATATATATATTATTAGTTATTTATTATATTATATTTTATTTATTAATGTTTTTATACCTTCCTCAAATGAAATATTAGGATTATAATCTAACATTTCTTTTGCCTTTTCTATACTAGCATTGCTATGTGGTATATCACCTGGTCTTTCTGACCCCATTATAGGTGTAATATTTGTATTTAAACCCTTATTAATAGCATTGACCATTTCTAAAATAGTTATTCTACCACCTGCTCCTATATTAAAAACGTTTCCATAGCATTGTTTATTTTCTGTTAATATGGCTTTAACGTTTGCTTGTACAACATTATCCACATATGTAAAATCACGAGAAAATGAACCATCGCCATTTATTGTTGGCTTTTTATTTTTCTTCATTAAGTCAATAAATTTTGGTATTACTGCCGCATATACTCCTTTTGGATCTTGTCTAGGTCCAAATACATTAAAATATCTTAATCCTATACACTCCATATCATAACATTTTGTAAATACACCCGCATATATTTCATCTATCTTCTTCGTAGCCGCATATGGTGATAATACATTACCTACTTTCTCTTCCACCTTTGGAAGCTCTTCTTCATCCCCATATACACTTGATGATGACGCATATACTACTCTTTTTATATTTTCTTCCTTAGCACTTATTAATATATTTAAAAATCCATTTACATTTGATATATGTGAACTTAAAGGATCATTTATTGAACGTGGAACTGAACCTAATGCTGCCTGATGACATATTACATCCATACCTTTTACAGCCTTACGTGTTATTTCCAAATTTGATATATCTCCATATACAAACTCTAGATTATCGTTTTTTTCCAGAAAATTATTTATATTACTTTTTTTTCCTGTTGATAAATTGTCTAGAACTCTTACCTTTTTTACACCCATTTTTAATAATTCTTCTACTATATTTGAACCAATAAATCCTGCTCCACCTGTCACTAGCACGTTTAATTCTTCCATTATGATTATAAAATATTTATTTCTATTTAAATAAATATTTTTGATTACCTTTACTTATACACATTCTGTTACTACCTTCTTATTTGTGTGTAAATCACGCACAATATCTTTTTCATTTATAACACTTTCTAATACAATACTTGGTGAATTATAACTCTTCATATACTCACATAAGGCTTGAGTATCCTTTGGAAAGCATGCTCCTCCATAACCTAACTTCCCATCTGGACCTGGGACACTCGTATGCATACTATTAATCCAATTATTTTTTAGCATTAAATTCTTAATTACATCATAATTTGCTCCATTCTTACTACATAATAAATAATATTCATTAAACAACATCACCTTACTCGCATAAAAACTATTACACATTATTTTCATACTTTCACTTTCCAAGCTAGTACACACACTCACCGTTGCTTCTGGATAATTTCTTTTATAAAATTCTTTCACACTATCCATATCTTCAATTGTTGTATTTAAACCACTACCTAATACTATATGTTTTTGATTATGAAAATCCTCGTATGCTGTGCGTGCCGTCAAAAACTCTGGATTGTGACATAATTTTAAATTATACTTTTTACTAAATTTATTTATTGTTTCCGGTTCTACTGTTGACTTTACTACTACTACACCCCTGTATTTATTCTTTTCTAGTTCCAAACAAACTTCATTTATTGGACCCTTGTTATACTCTTTTAATTCTTCATTAAATAGAGTTGGAAGACATAAAAATACTATATCACAATTTAATACACTTTCCAGGCTACCTATTCCTCCATTTTTATATTTATCATAACCTACTATTGAGACTCCCTTTTCACTAAAGCTCTTAAACATAGCACCGCCTACAAAACCTAATCCTATTATTCCTATCATTATAATTATTATTATTATTAGTATTTATATCATTTTACGAACAACTTAACTCTTCTATCATTCAAGAAAACAACTTCTGTACTATAAGATTTTTTATAATATATTTATTTCTCTTCCCTCTCAAAAGTTTCATTTAAAAATATTTGGAGAGAAAAATGTTTGTTAAATGCAGAATTTGTATATTTTTTTTTATTATTTCATAGTGCCTTTTTTTCAGTTGTATGTAATTTATATATCAAGTCAAGTTGTTGTAGTTATACCTCCTGTAAACTAACGCCTATCTTAGGTTATTGGAAAATTGAAACTTTTTAAACAATTTAAAGATTTTATATTAGAATTATTTTAGTATGACTGAAAACATACAGTTAAATATTGAAGAAACGACTGAAGAAAACCAAATGAGTTTAGATAATTTTATAGTAAATAATGATGATTTTGTTAATAGGAGAAATCGTAGATTAGGTATTACTACTAATACTCAGAGACAAATTGATACTGTTTGGGAGAGAGATGGTGAAAGATTACTTAATAAAGTTTTAAATGGCGGTGATGGACGTGGAAATGGTGATGGACGTGGAAATGATGGTGGTGATAACATTACCACAATTCCTTTCCAAGAAGGCAGGCGAGAGGCTTTAAAACTTTGGAGACAAGGTATCGCATGGCCTACTGTTGGTGATACAGAACACCAAGGGAGGCACCAGGAATGGATGAGAAGGGAATGTGAGATGTTGTTTAATACAAAGTCTATGCCGGATCGCTATGCTTTTGCTATATTAATGTTATTGGGACCTAAACATTTACGTAGTCTAGAATTAAATTGTTGGGAAGATTGTTATGATTTTCTGGATTTTGATGATGAAGAAGGTATGTTTAAAATGGTTGTAGGTCTAGAACCAGGAGAAAAAATGAAATGTGCCTGTTCACATCATATAACAAAACCGTTTGAAGTCACTTGTAAAGATGTAGAATATAATAAAAATGGTAGTATAGACACTATTAAAATGAGAGCCTTACATTTAGGATGTGATTGTATATATAAACAAAGTATTGTTCCAAAAATTAAAGATGAAGTTAATAAATATGGAAAAATAAATCCTTCTTCTATGCTTAAAAAAATGATTTATGAAGTAGCAAAGAAAGAGAAGAAAAGATGTGCTATGTGTAATGAATTAAATATAGGGTTCACTAGTAAATTTGATAAGTGCAGAGGTTGTCGTAAGAAACTTAAACTTCTAGAAGACCAAGCAAAACGCGAAGCAAAAGAGAAAGAAGATAAGATAAAAAATGCTAGACGTAAATATAGTGAAAAAGTTAGAAATGGTTGGAAAGCCAGAACAGGCAAATATAAGGGGGAATATTGGGCGAATATAATAGTTAAAGATCCTAATTATGTTAAGTGGTATCAAACAGATTTTAGATATGGATTTGGTGCTCTTACCGTTGATGATTTACTAAGATATGATACAAACAAGTATTGGTCTAGACAAGATGAAGATTCTCTTGATACTAAAATTTGGTATAATATAATGTTTCATATATTCGTCCAACAAGATGGAGTTCAGGTTGCAGAAGAGTATAAACATATTAATAGTTTAATTCTAGAAAACTTATAAAAAATTGAATATAAAAATATATTTTTTTACTAGTTATACCTATGGATCCTATAACTAAAACTTGGAAGTTTAAATACGATGATACGAGAGACCCTCTCATGAAAATTCACAAAAATGGTTACTATTTAAATATTGAAACTAATGATGTTCGTTCATTTGAAGAGGGAATTGCTCATATTGTAGGAAAGGCAAAGGAAAAGTACGTTTATCATATGTGGTGGATAGACAATAGTTAGTGTATAAACTCTTCCTTATTTAATATATATTTTATCCCAAGTTTTTAATGTTAGAAAATTGAATAAAATATTTCAAAATATGAATTATACTATTACCAAGATTAAATAACTAAATAAACAAGATTAACAACAAGATTAACAACAAGATTAACAACAAGATTAACAACAAGATTAACAACAAGATTAACAAAAATACTAACCAAAATATGAAGAATTGTATTGAATACAAAAAAACGTGGGGTATAAAATATATCCAACCACTCTGGAGCACTATTAAAATTTATTTGTTTTGGATATTATTACATTGGGTATCCGTTCAATTCTATCAATATATGTGTGTACCTAGAACATTATGGGGATTAGTATTTGGAACAACTGTCGCGTCTCAAATGCCTCATTGTAGAGCAGCGTTATGGACCGTTACTCACAGTTCCACAGTAATATCCAATATGTGGGTTATACTTGGTAGCTGGTTGATAACAGTATTTGTAGGCAAATCCCCATAAAAAATATATAAATTATAAATTATAAATTATTAAATATAAAGTTTTCGAAACAACAAACCTTGTTCAAACTTTTTTTACTTAAAATTGAACTTAAGTATTTTAATACATTTTTTCATATTCAAATATGAATACAAACGATTATCAGTTTCACCCTCAATACCATAGACCTATGGCTTCTATTATATACCTTGCTAATTGGTGGATATTTCTTGGAATGATGATTGTTGTTGCTCCTATCCGACTTGTTATGTTTATTTCCAGGCAAGCTAACGTAAATGACCTATATATAACCTTGTGCTGGATATATATAGCTACAAAAGTATTGGGTTATAGCTCTGATATTGTAGTAGAAAATAATCATCTAACAACCAAACCATTTGAAGAAACATTTATCTATTATTAAAATTGTATATCATTCATATCAATAATAATACATTCATCTGGTTGTTCTATATCAAATTTTTCATATGGATTGTATAGACTTGATACAATTTTTTGATTAGGTGATGATAGAATTTCTAATGCATCACCTCTTTCACACCCATAAAGCTCTCCATCATATATATCATAACCTGATATACTATCTTTACATTCGTTGATTAAATGAGATTTTCCATTTCCTCCTCCTCCCATTAAAATAATTGTTGACGTATTATTAGTAGCAAAAGCCATAAGAGTTGCGCGTGCTGTATTGTAGAGTACTGTTCTTTCGGATATCGTAGAAGTTTCATTTACCATTTTCATAAATTGATAGTCTTTTATTTAAGTATATTTTTCTAATATAATTAAATGAGTAATTTCGATGATTTACCTGATGAATTGCGAAGGCATATTTTTTCTTACTTGAGGAATAAAGCAAGGGATTGTTGTGCTATGTGTAATATAGTGTGTGTATGGGATACAAAGGTGCGTGATATGTATGTGGTGCGTAATGATGGACCTAAGTATGTTATTTGTAGACGATGTTGGATTGGTTATTAAAATTGAATAAATTTTTGTTTTATTGGGTTGTTATAAAATGAGTGAGCTTACATTTAAAGAAATCGTTCAAAAAGAACAAAACAAAAAACTAATGGAGAGAAAAAAGAAAAATAAGGGAACTGGTGCCGGAGGTTCCAAAACAAATGAAAATGGGAAAAAATTAGAAGAGAAGACAAGGGACGCTTATACCTCAATATGTGATGTAGTAAAAGTGCTAGAAAAAACCACAGCTAAATACAAAGTTGAAGAGGTAAATTTTAATGGACGCATTCTTAATAGAGCACCAGAAGGTGCATTTAAAAGATGGGATAAAATAAATGGATTTAGTAAGGATGATGAGGATTATAAAAATCGAGGATTACATGGAGCAAAAAATCCAGATGATGCATTTATAGATAAAGTTAATAAGATTATATACTGGATAGAGTGTAAGGTTCAGGAAGTTGCTGGTTCCAAGTGTGAGGTTTTACAGACTTATAACCATAAAATTAGGAATTTACAGGAAAGATATCCAGGATACACTATTAAATATATCTATGTATTAGACTGTAATTTTAGAAAACACTGTCCTAAAGAAATCTCGTATATGATAGAGGATAATATTAAGATAGTGTGGGAAGATGACGAGAATTTTGAGGAAACGCTTAAGAGTGTAATAGCATAATTGATGTGTTTCTATAAAATTTTTTATTTTGATGATAGAGCGCAATCTAGCTTGGACCCACCAAGACCAAGGGTTATACTGCGCAATCTAGCCTGGTCCCACAATTATCCCACCAAGAACCTACATTAAACCCCGTCACCAAGCCAAGGGTTATAGGGGACCTCAGAAACCGGTAGCAAACTAGGTTACCGCCTATACTCCTTTTAAGTAATTTACCTATATATATTAATATATCACAGGTGTTTCACAGTCATCTCACAGATTTTTTACAGAGATTACCTATTAAAAACAATAGGATTTACTATTATATATAATGATATGGAATGCTTATTACCGAATGGAACTTAATGAACGCTTGCGACTTGCCCTAGAAAAACGCTTAGAGAAACAAAAATTACCCAAATAAATTCTTTTGAATATACAAGTTCTTTTTTTTCAGTTCATTTTTCTCTCCAAATTTCTTTCAGTGAAACTATTTTCATTTAAAAAAATAAATAAATCATAAAACTATTCACTTATAATCCAAAACATTCCTGTTACTTACTCTTCAATCTACCTTGATACTTGATATATCACTCTATAATCTAGTAAGTATAATATATAGTCGTCAAATACTTATATGTTATAGGGTATAATATGGGGGTAGTTATATAGGGGACCTCAGAAACCGGTAGCAAACTAGGTTACGGGTAATGTAATCCCACAGTCATTATACAGGTATCCCACAGTCATTATACAGGTATCCCACAGTCATTATACAGGAATTATACAGGTATTCCTCTTGGGTTATACAGGCATTCCTCTTGGATTATACAGGAATTATACAGGTATCCCACAGTAATCCCACAGTCATATACAGGAATTCCTCTTGGATTATACAGGAATTATACAGGTATCCCACAGTCATTATACAGGAATTACACTGAGATCCTTCTTGGATTACATAAAAAAAATTTATTCAATCTACCAAAAGGGTGGGGAGTGTGAGGGGAGGGGAGGGAGGGAGGGAGCAGCTCACTCAACTCAATAATATACTCAGTAGTGATGCGTCGTCCAATTCATCTAAATTAACTTTATCTTTCTTTTTACGACCTCTTTTCTTCGGCGTTGTCTCCTCATCGCTATCACTTACCTCGATTTTTGTTTTATTTTTCTTAGGCCTCCCCCTCCCTTTCTTTTTTGTTGTAAAATGAATTTCAGGAACATCACCCCATCCCAATCTATTCGTCTCTCTATTTACCATATCATTCGTAATACTCAACTTGGTCATTATAGAGTTGTATGGTATTTCTACCTTTTCTCCTTCCGGTTGATAAGTCAGATTTGTGTTATCCCAATTATTTAATCGATCTGTAATTGTTCCAAACTTGGGCTTACCATCAGAACGATTGTCTGCTTGTTTCTTACACACCTTACAATAGTTTTCACCATCCAATGGTGGTTTCGTACATTGTGTGTATAAACGATGATTTTTTCTAATTCCACAACACCACGTTTTCTCAATCTTACCACAAAAAGGTATTGGTATCTTTGGTGATTCCGCCACTTTTGATTGTTTAACACCAGTCAAAGAATCTAAAATACTCTTTTGAATAACTGGAGTTATATCTAATTTCTTTAAACATTGTGTAAGTTCATCGAGTGTAATTGTCTTTGTAATACTAGTCATTTTTGTTCTTGTCTTTTTATATGTAGATACGTAAACGGTAAAAAAAATTTCAATTTTCTACATATTTAAATTCTATTACTTGCTCCCTAATACATTGCCTTTACCAGAAAATGCCACAAACCCATCTGTTTTTTTATATTTATTACGATTTTGATGTATACTACTTCCGCTAATATCTTGGTTTATTTTAACATTTTTATTTAAAGGAGGAATCCACGCCTCTTTAACTGTTTCTTTCTTTGGAGCTGGTTCTACATAGTCTAGTGCTTTATCAAAATCTACATTTATATCTGTATTAATAATTTCTATTATTTCACTTGGTCTTGTCTCAACAATATCAATCATAAATACCTTGTCCAAATCAGTATAATTTAAGGCTATTGTTTGCCCTTGTGTAACAACTGGATAATCTCTACTAATAATTTTCTCTAATACTGCCTTTGGATTAGTTAACTTTGAAAATTCTTTACTGTTATGCAATCGAATCTTCATAAAATTACCTTTTGGTGGACTAACTAAATCCACTTTAACTGTATTGCCCTCCTGTAACGCACAGCTCTCCATAATATGATAAGGTAAATATACAACTCCTGGTGGCGCCGAAAACTCATGAACACCACACACTTCACCATAGTGTGTCTCGTTATTGCTAACCTTGAAATATAACTTCTGTTCCAAGATATCATGGTTATCTTTTGTAAGTTCAAATAACATAGATTCTGGTAATAGGATTTTATTACTACATCGTAACTTTTCAATCATATCAGGATTTTGTGTCGAACAAGCATAACTGAAGCACAAAAGATCGGTAGTGAATTCCATATTGGGATGTTTATAATTTATTTTGTATGTTATAATTTTATTCAATTTTATATAAACTGACTTGAAAAATAAACAATATATCTTTATATATGAATATACAGCATAAAGATGGTATAGAATTTTTAAAATCATTAGATGATAATAGTATTGATTTAATTATAACCGACCCGCCCTATCTAATATCAAAAGAAACAGGAATGAATAAGTTTGAAAAAGAAGTTCAAAAAATAGATCAATCAGGTAAAAATAAGAAAACACTAGAAGAGTGGGAACTATTTAAGGTCAAAAAGGGATATACCGACGATAAATATAGAAATAATTATATAAAATATGGAAATACATCTGGAAATAAATTTGCTTTTAAAACCGATTTTGGAGTGTGGGATAAAGAATTTACAATTGAGAATCTAAATAAATTCATTCAATTGTTTTATAAAAAACTACGCAAAGGAGGAACCTGTATTATATTTTTTGATATATGGAAACTTGAAACTCTTAAAAAATTAATGGAAACTGCGAAAACTCCCAAGAATGGATTCAAACAAATAAGATTTATTGAGTGGTTGAAAACAAATCCTATACCATTAAATCAATCTGTGAACTATTTATCTAACTGTAGAGAAGTTGCCCTGTTAGGAGTAAAATGTGGAAAACCTACTTTTAACTCTAAATATGATAGTGGATTATACCAATATCCAATTCAAAATACAAAGGGTAAACGTCATCCTACTCAAAAAAACTTAAAATTATTTGAAGAGTTAATACAAAAACATTCTAACGAAGGGGATATAGTTATTGATCCGTTTTTAGGTAGTGGTACAACGGCGATAGCATGTAAAAATACAAACCGTAAGTTTTCAGGTTGTGAAATTAACGAAACTTATTATAAAATGAGCCTTGAAAAATTACAATAGATATATTAGTCATTAATAAAAATTAATATATCTTATCGTCTTCTTTTGGATTTTCTTTTGTTTTTCTTTGATTTTCTTTTGTTTCTTCGGCGTTTCTTTTTTGTACGTCTTTTTCTTCTCTTTCTTGTTTTCCGCCGCTTTCCAGCTTTCTTTTTTCTACTATCTACCGTTTTTGATATTTTCATCTCTAAACCTTCCCGCATATCTTCTGTAATTTTTAAATCAGGACCTGTCCCCATTTTAGAGTGTTGTCTCATTTGTTTTGGTGTATAAACCCCTTTATCCTCAAAATATTTATAAGGCATAGGCATATTTTCTGACTTGTTAATCTTTTCACATTTTGCAGGAGTTTTTATTGTTTTTTCCGCATCATATGGATTCTTCTTTGTCAATTCTGGTATCCAATGACAGTTGTTTATATTTTCTCCCTTGGTACAAGCGTCCTCATCACAATTACAAGTTAATGAGCAGATTAATCGCTTTTTACGTCTCTCAAAAGTTATTTTTGCCTCGTCTCTTGTCTCCGCACCGGATTTAGAATACTCGTCTATATACTTATTCTTTAGTCCATCTCTTTTGCGTGTTAAAGACCATTTTTTTAACTTGCTTTTTTCATTTTTAATTTGTTGGTCCAGACTCACATAACCTTCAATAAGTTTATTTAAACTCATCTATATATTATAAGTCCATATTAAATTGTGTATCAGGGTTAAATATAGATGTTTTAATATTACGCATAGAATTTCCTATAGTGTGTGACCAATCACTAAAGTTCTGTCCCCATGTAGTATAAGATGAACGATCCACTATATCAATAATTTGCATAGACGCCTCTATATCACTTTCTCCTGGTATTAATCGCTCTATAACGTGATTCCGTATAGTTTCACTATTATACTTAAATTTATCTATAGATGGAATTGAAAACTCTAAATAAGTTAGTAAAATATACCACAATGAGCTACGCTGTCTCAATAACTTATAAGCTTCTTTACAATATTTCTTAAACTTTTTAAACGAATTACTATTTTGTCCGCCTAACATTTGTAACATATCTTCTGTAATTTTCATTTCAACCTTTAAATGCTTTGGATCGTCGCCTAAAATATAAGAAAAATCGATGTGTAATAATTTACCTTTTCTTGTTACTAAAATATTTTCCATATGTCTATCCCCAACGCCTAATACATAGCACAATACACAAGAAGATACGCAAGTCTTAATGAATTTTTCCCTTATTTGATTCACTGTTGAATTTGGATTTAAATCCATAATATAATTTTGTAATGTACTTTTGAATTTATACTTTATATCATATAATGTATTTGATTGTTCTACCATTTCAATCCATCCCATAGTTGTATTTATAGGAAAAACATTATATAAATCAATATCAACATAAGTCATACAAATTTTCTTCAAATATTCCGCCACTACCATCGTTAATTTATCCTTACGAACATCTTCAAATTTTACCAATATATTCATTATTTTATCCTTTCCTCCCTTTTTAACAATAAATGGTATTTTCCACGGTTTTGTAGCGGAATTAAATATTGATATGCCTTCTCCTTGTATTCCAATGCACCTGATATTTACATCCCACGGCATTAACACATATTTATTCACAGCAAACCATTTTATTGATTTTTCATTCCATATTTCAAAAGAACTTGATAAACTTATTATATCATTGATAAACTCAATAAATAACTCGGTCTTTTCCAATTCCTTTTTAAATCTTTCATTTATTACGTTTAAAAATTTTTTTTTAATATTTGATAATCTTTGTTTATGAAATGTATCTAAAGTATAAAAATTCAATTCAAAATAAAAACTATACGCTAACTGTAATTCATTTACACATAATGGTATCAGTGTTTCATATGCTACATTATGATTTTTTATACAAATGCCTACCAACCAAGGCATTATTAATTTTAATTCGTAAATATGAACCATCTTTAATTGTCTAGATAACCACATTCTAGCTGATATATTTTTAAGTAAGTCTGTATTGTTATACATTTCTAATATTTCTTCAATATTCGGACTTGGAATACACGTTCTTCTACACGCCAAATCATTGCATTTATTTGTTTTAACTTTTTTATCAAATAGTTTTAGAGTTTTTTCAAGTTTTTCATCATTTTTCTCTCCAAATTTATAACATGATAAACATTTTGACATAAGTTGAAAGTGATTAGCAAACTCATTTCTATGATTCCACAATATACTTCTTTCCATCTTTGAAAATCTTTGTATAGGTAATTTGTATTGTACGCTCTTATAAGCGCTTAATATTGTATTTACTGATTTACACCACACTTTATTTACAAGGCGAAGTTCATACAAATCTTTTAATTCAATAGGCAAGTTAGAAAAAACGTATATGTATCCAGATGATTCGTGGATAAAATCAGTTCTATGTTTACATTTTTCACACATTCTTTTTTGACTTTCATCATAACTTAACCAAGAATTAACACTAAATCCTCTTAATGGTGGCGTTGTACTATTTACTAAACTTGGTATTACTCCCCATCTATCCGCACAACTAGCACAAAATACCCTACCACAAACCCTACAATGATGTTTTCGTTTCAATATTCCGAAGATATCTTTACACTTATAACATCGTGATACATTTTGACTTGGTATCCATATTGAAGGAGATGGTTTTGGTATATGTATTTCTTTCTCAGGTGTATGTCTTTTTTCTAAAAACATCGACATACTCATCATTCTGTTATAATCCATTAATATACTTACATAAAATATTTAAATCTATATTTAAGTATTTTATGTATGGACAATGATACTTACGTTATTGTAGTATTTTATTCGTTAGTTTATATTCTTTTATGTTTCATATTATTTATTCGTGATTTACAGTTACAATATGATAGGATGATAAGGTTTGCTTTTTGTTAGTTGGAGAGAAATTTGTTAAACTCTCACTATTTTTATGTGACTGACTAACATTCTGTACCGAGTTCTCTACCTATTTTACTATTATTTAGAAAAAAGGTTTTTGGATTTTTCCAGGGCTAAGAATATTAATATTATCATTTATAGATAATTATAGTATTAAGGAAAATAAGAGTGTAATTAATTTAATCTATTGATAATATATATTATGTCCTCTAAAACATCTAACGCTAGCGCGTCACTTACTGAAGTTGATAAGTTAACCCTCTTTAATAGTGTAAGACAAAATCCCCGATGGAATAAAAAGACCGGTGGAGGCAATATTTTTATAACTGCACACGGCGATCCATTAGGAACAAACGCATTAGGAGACACTAGTAGACAAAAAGAATTATTTTATGTCCCTGAAGGCATTGTATTAATTATTTTGGCTCCACCAACACACGTGGTTTTTTCAAATGATGAAGTAGACACAGCATCCTGGCGATTTTTTAAACAAAAAAATTGGGCAATAGTAAATAAAGGAGCATCACCATATAATTGTTATGGAGCTCATCGATGGACTAAACCATTTGATGAAACAGAAACACCTGGAAATGAAAAAGAAGACGCAGCAGAAAAAGCTTTAAAGGAAAAAATTAAAGAAATGAAAAAATCTATTGCTGGTAGAACAAAACTCCGTCACAAAAAAACTAAAGCGAAAGAAGCTAAACGACAAGAAGAAGATGATATAGAGATGGATTCAGACTCCGATTCAGATTCAGATTCGGATGAAGAGGAACCTCAAGACAAAATGAGACAAAGAATGGACCCTACTGGAGATATATATGATGATAAAGAATGGCAGACATTTCAAACTCTATCAAAAATACCCAGTAGTCAATTAACTAGTTTTGGAAGAGAAATATTAGAACATTTACAAATATTTTTTCCAGGAGATGCTTGTTATAATCAAGAAGTCAACTTGGAATTGGAAGGAGATGGAATCGACTTTGATTTTGATGCCTGGTATTTGGGTCAATCTACTTGTTCTTATACTGATTCTCATACTGAATTACCATTTTCTATTAATCCAACAAATGGTGAAACATTTGTATTAAAACACGCACATGATCTTAAAGAAAGAATAGAGTCAAAATCACAGGGTAATGCCGCCTATGCTAATTTAACACCAATATATCAACCATCTTATTTTAACGCCAGAACATATTGGAAAAATTTTAGTTCCACAAGTGGAGGAATGAACTCCTTAAATACTACACAAAGACTTTTAAATTGGATAGCTACAAACGAAAGTGCTAGTAATGAAAATCCAATAATGGTTGTTTTAAATTCTTGTAGTCCACCTAGAGATGCTCTATTAAAAAAGGACCAAAAAGGACGAAAAAATTACTCGAACCTATTTATGCAAAAACGCTCTGTTATGCTAACTAAATTCACTAAACATATCGCAGATAGAACGAGTGTTTATAACTTGGGAATAAATGGCTACTGTTTAATTCGGGGTAGAATCAGAGAAATAAAAGGTCAAGATGGTTTATCTTGTAATACATTATTACCTGTATATGATGATGTCCAGTTTACTAGAGTTGATAAAGAAGATAGAAATGCTATTTATTCGTGGATAGGACAAATATTTCA
>Ga0228649_1000003_pt1 | contig 104895 bp, 73 predicted proteins | sample 61DmetaG_FD_190074 | JGI IMG/M metagenome (GOLD analysis project Ga0228649, IMG submission 190074) | Seawater microbial communities from Monterey Bay, California, United States - 61D | ecosystem: Environmental > Aquatic > Marine > Coastal | place: USA: California | collected 2016-10-31 | reverse complement strand
CGAAGACACGAACTTGTGCGCCATCCACGCCAAGCGCGTCACCATCATGCCGAAGGACGTCCAACTCGCCCGCCGCATCCGAGGTGAGCGCGCGTAAGCGCCCGGTGACGTATCCTTTCTAAGGTGTATCACTCTCAAACAAACAAAAAACCAAAATGGTGTTCATTTCAACACCACCTCTCAGCGAAAGATTCAAACGAAAATTCTCTAACCCTAAACGCGCGCGCGAACAAGTTTTTGAATCTTCATTCACTTTCATGTTGTACAACAAACGATCTACCATCCTACTGCTCTACTGCTCTATATGTATCTATTCACTTCTTTCCCTTCTTCTTCTTTCGCTCCTTGCCTTCGTCGTAATTCACGACGCCCTGAACTATTTTTAACCACGCCTGTTCGAGCGCGTAACCTTTGCCCGCCCGCATCCACGCCTTGAGCTCTGGGTACAAGTACCGGTCGTTCCCACGAGTCATCCAGATTTGTCGTAATTGTGCCCGAGTACAAATGCCACCACCGACACGTTTCAGTGCGCCGAGTAAATCGACGACGCGCTTTTGAGCTCGTCCCTCAGGTCGAGACGCCAAGAGCGGCTTGGCGGCGAGCTTCTCTCGCAAATCCGCCATAGGTGGCGACACCGCCCCCGACAAAAGCGCGGTGGCGAAGACGGCGCATTTGGTATCCACATCATTAACAGCAATTGGATTCAGCGGCAAATCCCAGCGGTGCGGTCCGAATCTCGGCGCCGTCCAACCGACGACGCGGTCCTCCCGCGAGACGTATCTCGGCGCCGGGTCGGCGAGCATAGCGCCTTGATCCACGAGTGCGTCGCAGTGCTGAATCAACCACTCGGGCTCAATCCCGGTGGCGCCGACGATGTAGGCGCGCTTGTCCGTTTGTAGCAAGTCGGTGTAGACGACGTAATCCGGAGAGCTTCGATGCAACGAAGACGTTGGATGAAGAAACACCGCGGCGTCGAGGAGCGCCGGAACGTATCGCGTCGCCTTGGTCGATTTCTCGTTCGCTCGAGACGCTTGCTCCATCTCTTTGTGTTTTGATCGACGGGCAATTCTATCCGCCCAACCCGCACACAGCGCCTGTCTCAACGTGCGCTCGACATCGCCCCCGGGAGGAAGCGAAATCATCGACGAAGCAGCCTGGTTTGAATCGTCGAGTTCGTTCAGCACTGCGGCGTTGGGAAAGACGTCGTCGCCAAACTTGGATGTCGTCGCGAGATTGACGACGAGCCGTTTCAATTGTCGCCGCAAATCGGACATTTCTCGCATGGTCTTTTCGTGCAACCTATTCGTAGAGCAAAACGTCACCGCGTCCGAGCTCTTGCAGGCGTCGTACGCCAAGAGCGCCTGCGCCGCCGAGAGAGCGTCGCTCGCCGGGTGGTGAAATCGAACGTGCGGTGGCGGACCTTTGGGTGTCGCCTTCGCCTCTCCTTCTTCTTCGTCGTCTTCCACAGTTTCGCTGCTATTTCGCAGGAATGGGCTGTCGAGGCTCAACGCGGCAGCGATGGCAATCGCCGGTGAGAGGCAACCTCCCACGCCGCTTTGAGCGGCGGCGAACAACATTCTCGAGTGCCGTGGACTGATTGGCAAAACCGCCATAGCGCGCCCTAAATCGGTCAAAGGCCCGATCTCTTCGCCATGCCTACTCTTCTCTACCGCTCCGAGAATCTGTAAAGTCTTCTCCGCTGCCGCGAGAGCCGATCTTTCGGGAGGCGAAATAAAAGGAAAGTTGACCACTTTGTCGATGCCCATGGCACGCATTTGCAACACGACGCCTTCGACGGGTACACCCAGGATTTGTGGATCTGCGTGCGCTTTCATCTCATCCACGAAGTGTGCGCTACTAAACAGACGATAACAGTGCCCTGGACTCGTACGCCCGGCCCGCCCGGCGCGTTGATCGGCGCTAGCCTTGCTCACCCATCCGACTTGAAACCGCGACAAACTTGCGTCTCGCTCGTACACCCGCTCCTTTGCTCTCCCGGCGTCGACGACGTACCGTATCCCTGGAATCGTCAAAGATGTTTCCGCGACGTTTGTAGCGACGATGACCATTCTAGAGCCGTCGGGTGAAGCTTGAAACACGCGCTGCTGCAAATTCGGGGGCAGTAGCGCGTAGAGCGGAAGCACATTTAAACCTCCCGGTCCGTCCGCCGTCTTATCGGCGCCCAAACCCGTAGATGGAGCATTCGCTCGAGTCCAAGCTGCTTCGGCTTCTGCGGCTTCTTCTTCTCCAACGCCCTCACCACCCATGACTAGGACTTCGTCCTCTTCGCTGATGTCGCTCGCGGCGTCCGACATATCGTCCTCGCCGTCGAAATCGGGTTCGTCGTCGTCGCCGCCCAAATCTTCCCCCCCCGCGTCGATCGCGTCGACGTCGTATGTGTCATCCATCGCGTCGCCGCTATCTTCATCTTCATCATCCGAACTTTCCGCCGCGTTGACGCGCTTCCCGTGAAGCGGGTACGCGTCTCGAAGCTTGCGACAGACCATCTCCACCTCTCGCTGACCAGTCAGAAAGACGAGAATGCCGCCAGGTGGAAGCTTGCGATGGATCGCGAGTACCTTCTTCGTCGCCGCACCGACGTAATCAGCGTGTTCCGTTTTCCGTGAAAAGTGCACAGTGACTGGAAACTGACGCGTGGCGACTTGAAGCAACGCTGGAGGTGTCGGACATAGCTTCCTGTTCTCCACGAACTCTTCGACTCGCAACGTCGCGGACATCACGACCAATCGAAGCGGCGTCACAGCTTTCCCTTCAGCCGCGAGTGCGGCTCGAAGAGGAACGATTCGTGAGAGAAGACCCAACAGAATATCCGTATTTACGCTCCGTTCGTGCGCTTCATCGATGATCACCACCGAATATTTGCGTAAAAGGAAGTCTGCCTGTACTTCTCGAAGCAAGATGCCATCCGTCATAAATTTGATACGCGGGTTGTCGCCGACGTTCTTGTCGTAACGCACTTGATATCCGACATCACCACCGAGAGGAACGTTCAGCTCTTCTGCCACACGACGCGCCGTGGAGGTCACCGCCACACGTCGAGGCTGTGTCACCGCCACCGCCCCAGGGTGACTGTCGCAATCCGGATCGCCGTAACCAGCCTCGTACAAGAACTGCGGCACTTGCGTCGTCTTACCGCAACCCGTGGCGCCACAGATGACGGTCACGGGATTGGTATTAATCGCGTCTACGATTTCATGTTCCTCTTGAACGATCGGAAGCCCCTCGCGCGAATCGTTAATCTTCCCGGTCCGTTGAACGGGAACGACAAAGGAACATCCTCGAAACACTTCGTGATGCAAGCCTTTGTACTCGTTCGATTTCGGCTTATCTGAGTCATCCCCGACCCCAGCTCGCGCGCGCAATGATCTCACTAGTTCGCGCGTGGCGTCATCGAGTGACGCCATGCCCGCCGCCTCCGCCGCGCGAATGGCGGCTCGAGTCAACGCGTCGTCCTCCGCGCGTTCGTCGTCCTCCGAATCGACGTCGTCTTCCATCTTCCCCGTCGAGACATCTCGCACCCCTCCGACCTCAACCGCCGCTTCCCGTTCGCTCTCGCTCTCGTCCTCGCTCTGTTCTTCATCTTCTCTTCCCACAGCCTTCGGTCGCTTCGTCAACCGCGCGTCGTCCAAGTCGTCCAGCGTCACCCCCGCGCGTTCCGCCTTGAGCGCGCGCCGCATCTTCTCCTTCGCCGTCTCTCTCGCCCCCAACGACGTCGTCGCCCGCATCAGCCCCAGCGCGCGTTCATCCGCCACGTTTGCCTCCAGCATGGCCATCACGCTCGCCCTTTCGCTTCGTTTCCGCTCCTCCTCAGCCAGTTTCTTCAGTTTGCGCTTTTGCGAATTGCTCAGCTTGGTCACCCTGCGCGCGGCGTGCGCCTCGGCGCGTCGCCGATCGCGCGCCTCGATCGCGCTCGCGCCGTCCCGCCCGCTCGTGCCCTTGCGCTTGGGCAGGAACACGAGCGCGGCGCTCGCGTCCGACGCGCCGTCGCCGTTCGAGCGTCCCATCGCGACGCGTCGTCGAGTGCGGTGGCGGCGGCGGCGCGCTTCCGCACACCTCGTCGCGGCGCGCGCGACGATTCGAGCGGCGGTCGAAGCGCGATGCGAGCGATGACGGCGCGCGCGGAGACGCGCCGAAGCGCGCCGCGAGCTTCGGCGCGCGTGGACGCGCTTCGGCGCGGCGACGGACGCGCGCGAAGATTCGAGCGGCGCGCGACGGCGACGCGAACGACGCCGCGGACGCGCGCCGAGGCGTCGGCGTCGCGCGAGGCGTCGATGGACGACGCGAGCGCGTCGGAGTCGCTGATTCAAGTGGGCGCCATCGTGGGCGCGCACAGCTTGCGAGGAGAGGTGCGCGTGAAACCGATGACGGACTTTATCGAGGAGCGCCTCATGCGCACGGGATCGACGCTGCGGGTCGAGCTCGAAGCGCAGGGGAAATCGACCAAGAGCGGCGAGTTCGACGCGCCGCCGGGAGAAGTGAGAGCGGTGAAAGTGCGAAGCGGGCGATGGGTGACGAGCAAGGGAAGAAACGACGTGATTGTGAAATTGGCGGGGTGCGACGATAGAAACGCCGCCGAGGCGCTCGTGGGCACGCGATTGTTCGTGTTACCGAGCGATCGAGAGCCTTTGCGAAAAGATGAGGGCGCCGAAGGTAGTGATGGCGACGACGAGTTTTACGCCCAAGAGCTCGAGGGATTACGAGTTGTCGAGCGCGACACGGGGGAGGTGATCGGCGTGGTGGAGGATGTCGTTCGCGGCGCCGGAACGCAAGACTTGCTCAAAGTCGCATTCATCGCGCTCGATGAGGAGACTGGGATCGATGCGGAGTATTACGTATACGTTCCTTTCGTGAAAGAGATAGTCCCTCTCGTCGACGCGACGAATGGATTCATGGAAATCACTCCTCCGGGAGGTTTGCTCGATTTAAAAATTCCAAAAAAGACGAAAAAGCAGCGCGCTCGAGTCGCGGCCAAGCAAAAGGAAAAGAGAGACGCCGCAGCCGAGGCGTCCGCGGACGCGTAGACGATATCTGGCGATAATTTCGTCGATAGAGCGAGCGTTGTACTACTAAAATATAGAGCTGCTAAAGCGTAACTATTGACCTAACTTGATCGCTCGCAACGGAGAACGACTCGGCGCTGCGCACTTGTTCGTCAACGATAACGAGGCCAAGACGACGGAAATGCTGCTGGACGCCATCAATATACTCGCGAGCCATGGTGAAACTTTGATGCTCGGGTAAAACGCACCCGCCGCGAGGGGTAGCGTGACCGCGTTGTATCCCAGAGCCCAGACGTAGTTTTGGCGTATTTGTCGAAACGTTTTCTGCGCAATATCTATGGCTCGGACGACTGTGTACAAATCAGCGTGCATGAGCACGAAATCAGCCGCTTCGATCGCAATATCAGTTCCAGCACCGATTGCCATCCCAACATCCGCGGATGCTAACGATGGGGCGTCATTGACGCCGTCGCCGACCATCGCCACTGAAGTCGGTTTGAACTCGTCCTTCGCTCGAGGCGAACGTTTTGATTGTAATTCTTTGATGATGTTCACTTTATCCGTTGGTGAAGCCTCTGCATGGATAATCTCGATTCCGCACGCACGTGCAATCGCGCGCGCGGTCTTCAAGTTGTCGCCGGTGACCATGATGCTTTCGATGCCTCGCTCTCGCAAAGCAGTCACCGTCTCTCTGGCGTCGGATTTCAACTCGTCAGACACCGCGAAAGCTCCCTCGACGACACCTTGAACGCCCACGTAAACCACTGTCTTTCCACTCTCTTCGTGTTCTGTCACAAACTTTGAGATTTCTTCGGACAGTTGCCGCATGTTTCGCTCCTGCATCATCTTTTCGTTTCCCAGCGCCACGGATTTGCCGTTCACCACGCAACAGACGCCTTGGCCGGGGATGTTTTGAACGTCCGACTTTAAGTTCGAAGGTATTTCGGACGGACTTTGACGTCTGGCATAATCTCGCACGGCTTTTGCAATCGGATGCTCGCTGTCTTTCTCAACGCAAACCACCAAACTGATGATTTGATCGAGAGTCTCAACTTGCGACGCTATGAAGGCGGTGACAGTGGGCGAGCCCGTAGTCAACGTGCCAGTCTTATCGAACACAACTACGTCCAGCGCACCGGCTCGTTCCAGAGCATCAGCACCCTTAACCAAGATACCGCTAGTTGCCGCGACACTAGTTCCAACCATGATCGCCGTCGGTGTTGCGAGGCCGAGAGCGCAAGGACAAGCCGTAACGAGGACGGAGATGCCAAACATCATTGCAAAGAGGGTCTTGTTTTCGTTCGTCGGCACCCACACGGTGGGGAAAGAGTTCACCCACCCCGCGATCAACCAAGATAAAAACGTTATCGAGGCCAAAACCACAACAGCGGGTACAAAGATGTTCGAAATGCGATCCGCAAAGGCTTGAATCGGCGCCTTGACGAGTTGGGCGTTTTCGACGAGATGGACAATTTGGTGGAGCGTAGAGTCTGCGCCCACCTTTTCAGCACGTATGACAAAGGTGTTTCCTTCGTTAATTGTACCACCTATCACTCGTGCGCCGACTTTTCGCGTCACCGGCATCGTTTCTCCACTCACCATGGACTCGTCTATGAATGCCTCGCCTCGCACGACGACGCCGTCGGCGGGCACTCGCGCTCCCGGAAAAACCTTCAGCAGATCACCCACGTGTATGAGCTCGGTCGCGATGATTTTCTCACTAAACTCAGCATCGTCTTTCGTCGGCCTGAGCAAAGTCGCGTTGCGAGGCGTGAGCTCGAGTAGTTTGGTGACCGCCGCGCTCGTCTTCCCTCTCGCCGACGTTTCGAGATACTTGCCAATCAATATGAACGTGATCAACATGGCGCTCGTGTCGAAATAGTCTCGCGCAAACATAGAACCGAAGAAGAGACAGTATAACATACTGAATACGCTCACCCCGTACGCGACGTTCGTACTCAGAGAGACGAGGACATCCATGTTACTAGCGCCGCGTTTGAGCGAATTCAAAGCTCCGCGATGAAAGCGCATGCCGACGCCAAACTGCACGCGAGTGGCGAGCGCGCACTTGACGAACACCCAAAACGAGAGCCCGCGCATCACTTTAGGGCTCCAAATACGTTCGAGCATCAAGTTCGTCAGCACGATCGGTGCCGTGAGCGCGATGCTCACCTTCAAATCCTCTCTATATTTCGACTGCTCTCGATTCGACTTCGCGCGCTCGTCGCCGCCGCCGCGATACACGCTCGCCCCGAAACCGATCTCTTCCACCGCATCTATCAACGTTCGCGCCCCCGTGTGTTCGGGATCGTAATCCACCACCGCCACGCCCTCGGGAATCAAGCTCACGCTCGCCGAAGTCACCCCTTTCGCCGTTCGCAGCGCGCGTTCGACGCCTCCCGCGCACGCCGCGCACGTCATCCCATCTATCGCCAACTTGACCGTCTTCGTCCCTCTCGACGCGTCCTCGTCCCGCGCGCGCGTTCGCCCCGTCGATTCCGCGCGTGCGCTGTCTCTTTCATCCCACTCGTCATCTCCGCTCGCGATTCGTTCGCGCGCCGTCGTCCCCGTCCCATCGCTTCGCGTCCGTCCCAACAACTTTTCCTCGTCGTCGTCGTCGTCTCTCTCGTCGTCGTCGTCGTCGTCGCGCGGTGCGCGCGCGACCATCGACGACGGCGCTTCGACGCGATCGACGCGATCGACGCGCTCGATCGCGTCGTCGATGCGCCGATCGCGCTCGACGGACGCGCGACGCGTCCCGCGGCGTCGAGTGCCGCGCCGACCGTCCGGGACGCGAAAGTCGAGAAAGTCGATATGGGTCGTCTCAGAGGTCCAGGGTTTACGCGACTCGTCCGGGATGACGCCGCGCGCGACGCGCGACACGCGCGCGCGCGACTCGACTCGACGCCGACATCGCGCCGCTCGCGTCGCCGCTCGCGCCCTCTCTCGCGCGCGCCTCGACGACGACGATGGGCGCGCTCGCGCGGCGATACCTCGTGCTGTACAACGTCGCGCAGGCGTGCGGGTGGTTGACGGTGCTCGCGAAGGCGTCCCGGGCGTCGTTGGACGACGCCACGGGGGCGTACGACGCGTGCCGATCGACGCTGATGGTGTTTCAACTCGCCTCGTTCGCGGAAATCGCGCACGCGGTCGCGGGATTGACGCCGACGCCCGCGGCGGCGGCGCTCGCGCAGTGGAGCGGACGCACGCACTGCCTGAAGTGCGCGCTGGACGCGGTGAAGACGTCACACGCGAGCGTCGCGGCGACGGCGCTGGTGTTCGCGTGGGCGCTGACGGAAGTGGTGCGATATCCGTCCTACGTCGGCGGTTTGATCGGACGTTCGCCCAAGTGGTTGACGTGGTCGCGGTACACGGTGTTCGTGCCGCTGTACCCGCTCGGAGCGGCGGCGGAGATGAAACTCATGTACGACGCGCGAGCGCACGCGCGGAAGACTAAAATGTACGCGGTAACGATGCCAAATGCATACAACTTTGCGTTCGATTACGTCACGTTCCTGAACGCGCTCTTGGTGGCGTACCCGTTCCTGTTTTACACGCTCTATCGGTACATGTTCGCCCAACGAAGGAAAAAGCTCGGCAAGGCAAAGGAAAATTAGTGATTAGCTAGTCGTTGTAGCACTATTGACGTTTAGTCTATCTATGGTCTGCGTAGGGTTGCTTTCTATCTATTCCTACCTCCTCTCTTGAGTTCTTTCAAGCTGCGCTCGATGCGTTGTCGCGGCGTCGCTCCTCGCGCCGTCAACTCGTTGTGGCGTTCAATTTCTTCCTCCATCAAATCGCTCGCCAAAGTCTCAGACGCGGCGTTTTGACGCCTTCGTTCGAGTTCGAAAAAGTCTAATCCCGCCTCAGCGAGCACTTCGTCGTTGTGCGCCTTGATTTCGCTCGCCAGCATCTTCTGAGACCGTCGCTCGCCGTCGCGGTCAACGTCTCGTTTCGCGGCTTCTTCCTTGGCGCGACGCGCATCATTCGACCCGCGTTTCCGACGCTTCGCCGCGCGCTCAAGAAGTGCCTCGACGGCACGACTGGATGCTCCACGACGTGACTCTATGTCATCCTCGTCTTCTTCGACCGCGTGGGGCGGATCAGCGGCGGTCGGCGAAGACTCTTTCGCATTCGCGTTTGCGGGCTCGTCGCCGGTTTGACGACGCTTAATCAATCTCAGCGCCTCGCATCGCTCCACGAACGCAGAAAAGGTCTGCTTAAATTCGCTCACGGCGTTCACCACTCTCGAACGCTCAGTCTGAGTGATCACGACGTTTCCATCGTCGTCTTTGTTCTCGGGTTGAATTCGACCCAAAATTTGAAGCGTCTCTGTGAGACGCGGAAGATACCGAGCCTTGGTGGAGCGATACAGACCGCGGAGTTGCTCTATGATTGGTGCGTTTTCACTCGTCTCTCTCAACTCAATGCTCGTCACGGATGAAGACGCGGTGGTATGCTCGTCAGTGCCTTGCGCGAACCGCCAATCCTTGACGGCGCCGTCGACGACGTCTTCCCAGTCGTCTTCGCATTCGTCTTCCCGCATCGATTGTATCGTGTCATTGACCGTTGTACTCGTCGAGGCACTTCGATCTTTAGACGCAAACGATGATTCGTCGTTGAATTCCGTCACGAATCGATCACCGAAGAGCAAACGAAAGCACTCGCAAGCGGCGTTTCGTGCGTCGTCGATTTCATCCAGCAACGCGGGCAGCTCTGTTTTTATCGCCAGCCATCGATTTTGAAGCTTCGACTGCACTTCGCGCTCTTTCTCAGCGGTGAGTCGCTGCGCGCGCTCCGCGCGCGCCTCCGGCGCGTCATCACCGAGGCGCTCGGTGACGAATTTGCGAGCCAACGTGAGCTGCTTGTATTGCGTCTTAAATTTTGCCTCCCACGCCTCTAAAACGTCGATCGCGTGTTGTCGCAATCGATCGCCCTCGCCCTTGGGAACGTCGGGAAGTGGAATATCATCATCCGTCCCTATCGTGTATTTCATCAGCACCTCCAATCGATCGAGCGTGAGCTCTCGAAACAGTCGCGAACGCTCGAAGAGTTCGCTCGTCGTCGTCACCGCTCGCGCTCGCGTCGCCGCGCTCGCCCTGGACGATTGCATCGTCTTCATCAGTATCTCGTGCGCGCACCGCAGACCGTCATCATTATTCCTCACCGTTCTCTTCAGCGTTTTCAGCGCCACCGCGTCCACGCTCGGTGCGCTCGCGTCGCAGCATCGCTTGATGAGCTTCTCCATCGCCGGTCTCGACGCCATGGTCGCACGAGTCGCCTCGTCCGCCCCGAGGTCGTCTCGTCGTCGCGTCGTCTCGTCTCGTCGTTCGGCTCACCCACGCCGCGCGCGCGCCATCGGTCGTCGTCGTCGTCGTCGACTGGGGCGCCGACCGACCGCACCGCCGACCGCCGGTCCGCCGTCGCGTCTCGTCTCTTCTTCTCGACGGGCGATACGCCGGCGATATTTTCCAACCGACGCGCGCGCGAGTCGCGACCGGCGAAATCGCGCGAAATCGGACTCGCGCCGAGGATCGGGCGATCGCGATGGCGCGCGCGGCGCATCGCGACGCGCGACGTTCGCGCCGTGACCATGCTCGTGATGTCGCGCGCGATGACGTGCGCGGCGACGTCGTCGTCGTCGTCGTCGTCCTCGCGCGTCAATCGCCACGCGCGGTGCCGCCGCGACGCCGGAGACGCGACCAAAGCGCACCGCGTCGAACGCCATCGCGGCAATCGCGCGCGACGCGCGTCGACGATCGCGGTGCGAGCGTCGAACGAGAACCCGAACCCGTCGGTGGGGATGGACGCGCAGCGCGCGAACGCGGTGCTCGGATTACGACCCGACGCGTCGAGCGATGAACTCGTGCGCGCGCACAAGGACATGCTCGAAAAATACGCGGAAGACGAAATCAAGCGAGGCGAAGTCGAGGCGGCGTACGACGTGCTGCTCATGAAGTCTTTCAACCGACGAACGAAGGGAGAGAGCGTGAAGAACGAAGTGAAATACGCCGATGTGGTGCCGGCGGTTGATAAGATCAAGGCGTCGTTACCGCCGTGGGCGCGCGAGGCTGGGAAGTCTCTTCCCGCGGGACCGCGGTTCGCGGCGCCGTCGCGAGAGACGACGACTCGAGCGGGCGCACTCTTTGGCGCTCTCGCGCTCGTGACGTTGTTGCAAGGTTTCGCGCAGCCGGAAGGCGTAGAGAACCCGACCGGGCTTGAAATAGCCGCCGCGCTCGGCGCCACGGTGTGGTTCATGAACCAGAAGCGCGTGAGCATAGGACGCGCCGCGGCTTTGGCGTTTGGCGCCCTCGTCGTCGGCTCCGTCGTCGGCGGCGCCGTGCAGGGGTGGCTACGCGTAGACATCGTTCCTTTCGCCGGGATCTCTTCTCCATCAACCATTGTCTCAGAGTTTGGCATTTTGTCGCTCTTTATCGCCGCCGCTTGCCTTGATTAAGTTACCGAGAGGACTCCGAACAAAACACGCTCGCTGTACACGCTGCCACCGGTCGCCGAGATCGCAAATCAGCACTGACACATGTAATACTTTAAAAGACGTTCTACGCGACACATTACACAATTTCTTGTCGTCATTTACAACTTGCTTAAGTACACATGCGCACTAATCGTACGCGATATAAGAGACTTCTAAATCACGGATGGGCGGATGCGCGACGGCTTCGTTCAGGTGTTGAAGAAGTCCTCCCATGCGGTTTTCGAGTTCACGATCATCTTCCTCGGTCGGATCTGGATTAAATCGCACGAATTTGATGGGCACGTCCAAAGCCTTTTGAAGTTCGCTCATTCTCGACTCCTCGTTAACGTAGCTCTTGCTACCTCTTCGATGACCGAACTCGTCGACCTCGACAATTAGGCCCCACGTGCTCGTCTGTTCATCCGTCACCGAGACAATCTCCAACAATATATCCGGCTTGAAGTTGACGTTCTTGCCAATCTTCAAACGATGATTTAAGCGCATCCCTCGTATGCTAGTTTGCGGGCTCAACTTCTCGGAAGCACCGTCTTTCCACCACTTCTCGATTTCATTGAACACAATTTGTTGCTTCTCTTCGTAGTTCACCGAAGCGCGCCCCCACGTGAACGTTTCATTGCTCGGTGGTTTCTTATCCTCACCGCCTATCCAGTTGATCTGCACGTTTGGACCCTTTCTTTGGGATGACATGCTCGATACAGTCCACGGAGAAACCTTGCTTCGCACACCGCGCGAAAGCGCCTTTTTTGGCTCCCATTCAAAGCCGACGGACGTGAGCGCCGAGATGCGCTCATCAGATAATTTGCCGGTGCGCTTGTACTTTCGCTGCGTGCCCACCCACGAACCTAATTCTTTATTGTGTCGCCATGTGGCAGGGACGTTGCAGTGACCGTGAATTCGCTTGAACTCGATGAGTTCCATCAGTCGCGCGTCCCAAGAGACGCGCTGCGTCATCTTGAGCGTCACACCCACGTCTCTCAGCGCCTGAATCTTATCTTTACTTAGCTTTCCCTCTCGAAAGCACCGTTGCTGATGATACAACCACGTTTTCATTCCTGGTTCATACTGATTTGTCCTCTTCACCTTGCCATCTGAAGCGACGAGCGCCTTGAGTTCATCAAGGCGAGACTCAAACGTTTCGTCGCTATGATTCTTCTTGGTAACGTTCGGCTCCCAAATCACTCCCAACTTATCTAATTCTTGTACAATGTCTTCAGCCAATTTGTCTTGGCGTTTGAGTGTGCGCATGCGTCTGACCCACCGCTCTAGCGAGCCGCCGACTGGAACTTGAACGTGGCCTTCCTTCGCCTTGAACGCTTGTAATTCTTCTAATCGAGCGAATCTCCGCTTCTGCAGCGGTTCCCAGTCCATTTCGAGCGCATTCAATGATAGTATGACGTCCTGCCCAAGCTCACCACGGCGTTTCATCGTGCGCATCTTTTTAACCCAGTTGGAGAGGGATGTTCCGGCGGGCGGCGTCGAATGCCCGTACAGCTCATAAAACGCGACCAGCTCCTCAAGTCTACCAACGGAGGCTTTTTTCTGAAATTCAGCGGGTTGACGAGTCGCAAGGATATCTTCGGCCGTCTCTATTGACTCCATCTCGACCAAATCGGTTATCGCGTGTTGTCTGCGAGGACGCCGCACGTTGATGATGCGCTTGATCCTTGCGCGCCTGTCGGGTGAATTTGATTTGTCGCCGTGCGCGGACGCAAGCGGAAGAAGCGCCACGCGAGTACGCGCTGATGCGACACATCTACGATCAAATCGCACGCCAGCGCAACGTCGAGGAAACATCACGCCGCTGAGCAGCGCTGCACTCATTCCCGCTAAATCTTTTCCCGCCAAATCTTTTCTACGTACGATTCACGCTTCGAATAGCCGACGTGTGTGCAGGAATGCAAGTTCAAAAGTCAACGGCGCGAGCAACCATGCTTGCCAAACAGTAGGGCGCGTTCACCACTCAACTCGCGCGTCTTTTGTCGCGCGCGAGGCTGTATCTGTAGTCGCCGATCGATCAGCACTTCATCTTCCTCTCGTGATAGTTTTTCTTTCGCCTTGGCCTCGAGGGGCACGTCGGAACGAAAACGACACGGCCGACGAAATCGGTCGAGAACACTCAAATCAACTTGAAATAAATACAGAAGTCGTTCGCATATCGAATCGCGCGCTCCTGAGGCGTCAACATTTCGCGTTGCGGCGCTCGCTCTGCAAAGCGAATGTCTATTTATTTCACCCGGGCAACATTGAAAAACAGCGATACACGCGCGCACGTTAAGAAATAGCATCGCAGAAGTGAGTGACTGATCAGTTATTTATTTTACGACGACCATACATTTGGAAAACGATTCAATCAACGCCTGTCTTGCTTCATGGTTCGTCACATAAACAATTAAATGAATATTGCAAAACTCGAACAAAGCTCAAGACTTCATCGTCAAAAAGCGCGTTAATCGCGCTCTGAGCACGTCAAGATTGACACAGACAGTACCATGCACGAACTCAGAGACTCTGGCGCGAATCGCACGCCATGACGCTAAGGAACACGTCCATGTCAGACGATGCGAAATATCTACTGATTTAATTATTTAATCCCAAATCACAAAAAAGAGCATTCGTCGAATAGTTTGGGCGAAATTCGACACGCGCGCGGTCGAGTCACGTAATCATCGGTGCACAAACATCATACGTCGATATCACGCGCGAAGTGTGCGAGAAACTTACGATAAATAATTTAATTTAATTTAATTCCACTCTCAGGCACGCTTACGATGTGTGTTAGTCGCAGCGCGTCGTAGAATGTTATCATTCGTCGCGGCGAGAAAAGCGTCGAATACGAACGACAAATGTCTCGAGCAGAGTACATCTATGTGGATGGACGCTTCGATGCTGTCCCATTTACGCACGCATGCTTTCATTTAATTACAAAATTGATATCCGTTCGCACAAGTAATTACTCCAGTGTCTCATTACCCCCAAAGTGTACCGTACGATGTGTACGCGAATATTAATAACCCGAGCGGGACGAGCACGAAGAGCGCAGCGACGAGGCTCAAAATATTGAAGGAACTGCCCTTGTATTCACTCCTGCAAAAAGATTTAATACCAAGTTTTATTTAATTGAACAAGCGCCGCGGCTGCAAGTGAATGCTGGCTGCCAAAGTTGTCTTACCCGTCCCAATTGTCTGTGTACAGATCTTTCCTATCTTTCCCGTTGTTCGCCCGTCGATTAGCAAATTGGCGTCGGCCTATCTCTTCCGAAACGGTTCTCGGTCGGCGTTCCATCGCATCCCAGTCAGGTTCCTGTTGTCAAGGTTGTTACGCTTCCAATCGCCGTGATGATCACAAATCGAGATAATGCGTACCTTATTCTTCTTGAAGATGTTCGCGACAACGCTTTGACGCCCCGCAACGTTCTTCGACGCCTCGCGCGATCCGGGGGCCAGGTTTCTCGGAGACAGTTTTGGAACGCGGTGAAGTGCTCCAGAGACGCTCGCCATGACGGCGACTTCTCGCGCGCGTCGACTCAACACTCGCGTCTGAGCGCAAATATGGCTGTAAAGAGGTTTGATTTAACGCCTGAGCGATCCGACGGATCGTTCGACCCCCACGAATCAAAGTTCGCGTTTTTGCACTGGGTGCGCTCGCCCACGCCGGGAGTGCGTCTCTGGGGCGAGCCGTGGTCCGATTTGTACAGTACCTCAGTCGTGCGCGCGCCGCACGGTTCCACTGCCCGCTGGGGCGCTCAAGAAGATTGATTCGTCGCCATGGCGAGTGAATACTTTTCATCGTCTCGCTCGGATTGGTGCGCGCTGTGCAAATGTTTCGTACAGCCGCACGGGAACGCCAAGCGCATGCACGAACGGAGCGAAAAGCACAAGAAGAACGTCGAAAGAAAGTTGAAGGATATCAGGCACAAAGAAGCGAATGAGAAGAAGGAATCAGATAAATTGCAAAAAGAGATGGCAGAGATCGAGGCAAAGGCGGCGGAGGCGTACGCAGCGGATCTTGCAGCGGCTGGTAGACTATCAGAAGCGGCGGCGTTGATGCCCAATTCGCTCACCCCAGCAGCGCGTGCAAGGGAGCAAGAGGCGAACGCAAAGAGAGAGCTAGAGACTGCAATTGAGCGCGAGCTTCATGCGCGCGAAGAAGCAGAATATCGCGCCACGCAAGTCCTGGGGGCTTGGAAGTTTGATGAAAGATCGAAGTATTACTGGCACGCAAAGTCGTCGTGTTACTTCGACCCAAAGACGAAGATGTACTTCAACAACGGAACGAAGGTGTGGTCAAAAACCGCGCCCGAAGGCGCGCCCCCACCTCCCTCTACAACTACTACTCCGGCCAAATCGACGGAACAGTACGCTCTTGGACCTTACGCGACAGGTAAAGTTGTGCCGACTGCGGCAACTCCTCAGGCGGCAACTCACGGGCAGCAAATGCCGACTGCGAAGCAAGCCATAGCGGCGGCGAAGGCGTTCAATCAAACGACGACGAGTTCAAAACCATCAACAGTGGTGGGCAAAGCTGCAGCGTCTACGAAGCCAACAACGACAACGAGTATATTTAATTTGGGTTTTGGAGCAAACCATCCAAACTTTGAGGCGGCGAAGGCGAAGACGCAAACCGCGGCGTCGAGGGCAATTGCAGCGTCTGGGGGTCGCAATTTTGAAGCTAAACTAGTAGGTGGGTATGTCACCGCTAGTTTGGGCGCCGATGCGACTCGTAAGCGTCCAGCTTCGTCGATTAGTAAGAAGGTTGACAAAGCGGAGGCGGAGGCGTTGAAGCGCCGAGAAGCTGCGCGGGCGCGCGTAGAGGAGAGAACGAAGAAATCGTTCGGATTGGGATAGCGAAATAGAAGAACAACGCCGATACGTATGCTAGGAACTTGTCATTATACATCACATTCATTTGAAGTCTTGGAACAAATCTTTCACGTCTTTGCGGAAAGCGTCGATCACCCTGGCCTCGACGACCATGCAGCAACGGTGTGGAAGGAAATCAGCGATGTCGTTTTCTTCGTTCTGCTTACCCCGCCAAAAGAAAGAATTCGTCGAGTGCTCGAGCAAGATTTCCTCTTCCAGTCGCGGGAAGATTTTTTGCCTGGTCGGTTGTCCCTTTTTTCGCTTCTTGCCCGCCGCCGGTTCGGCCTCTTCTTCGCCGTCTTCCTCGAATAAAGTACTCACTAAAATGTAGTGTTTGAATTCGTACGACTTCCGCGCCTCTTCAGTGGTTTCATCTTTTGTCGCCCAACGTATTTCGTCGAACACACCGTCGATGAGTGGCTCTCCGGCATCTTGTGGGACGTTGATGATGCGTTCGTTGATGAGCAAACCCGTCGCGGCGTCGTTGAGCACCTTTTCAAAGTCCTTCTTACTCTTACCCGGAACCTTGCCCAGCAGAAACTTTTTAATATCCTTCACGCACTTCTCATCCTTGTGTCGCGCCAAGCTCACCACCGAAGTCACGCCGAGCACGTTCTCCGAGTCTGCCTCCGTCTTCACCACGGTGCCGACGGCTTTTTGTTTAATGAGCAAGTCGCACAAGTCCGAGCACGCGTATTCGTTCCCATCGCAATATCCACTCAAAAGCGCCTTTAAGCCATGAAAATCACCCTCTTGAACGTCACAAAAATCAAAATCAACCTGTTTATCGATGCAAGAATCGCAGTCGTCGTCAGCTTTACGCGCCGCGCCTTCGTCGCCTTCGCGCGCGTCTTCGCGTCGTTCACCATCGCACCATTAACACGTCCTCGTCCCCATCGTCCCCGTCCAAATCCTCCTCATCTTCGTCTTCATCGTCGTCCGACGCCGCGTGTTCGTACTCGTCGTCGTCCCGCACCGCCTCGGTCGATTTCCCGTCGTCCTTCCTCTTCGTCGTGGTTCGTTTTCCCGGCGCCATGGGGTCGTTCGTCGGCGTCGTTCGTCGCGCGTCGTCGTCGGGTCGGTCGCGCGCGCGAAGATTCGTTCGTCGTTCGCTTCGCCCGTTCGCGCGTTTCACGCGCTTCGGCGTCTCGAACTGCCCTCCGTCGCGCGCGCTCGCCGCGCGACACCGCCGCCGGCGCGCATCCGGTCGAGCGGTGGTTCGGTTCGGTTCGGTTCGGTTCGGTTCGGTTCGGTTCGGTTCGGTTCGGTTCGGTTCGGTTCGGTTTGATTTGATTTCGTGGATGTCGATTTCGACCGATTCGACGTCGGCGGCGTCGCGTCGCACACGGCGACGCGCGCGCATCGCGAACGATCGCGATCGCGATCGTTCGCGATGACGCCCGCGCGCGCGGACGACGCGGACGACGCCGTGGACGCGGCGAGGACGCGCGGGGAATCGCTGCGCGCGCTGCAGCGCGAGCTGTCGCGATGGCGCGTGGACGAGGCGGCGACGGAAGGCGGGGGGGGGGAACGCGCGTCGCTCGAAGAGAGCGAGACGAGCGAGGAAGAGGACGAGGCGATGACGCCGCGCGCGAGCGCGAGCGCGAGCGCGAACGCGAGCGCGAGCGCGGTGGTCTCCGTCGCCGTGCGCGGCGTCGACGGCGTTGACCGGACGAGCGACGCGACGAGCGGCACGAGCGAGTACGCGCGCGTGCGAGTCGACGCGGACATGGAGGTGCGGCTACGTCGAGCGGAGCTGCGGAAGGTGGATTTAGAGCTGAAATTAGCGAACAGCTTTGAGAAGGTTGAGTTGGCGAGACGCGCGCTGGAGGAAGCGCGAGCGATTCACGAAATGTATAAAGTTGAATTCGAAGACGCCCAGAAAGAGTTTGAAGAGCAGCAAGAGCTGGTGTACGAAGAGCTCGAGCGAAGGGAAGAAGAAGCAAAAGCGTTACAAATGGCGTCGATGCAGGCGGCTGCGATCAAGCGTGCGGACGAGTGCCGCCAACGCGCAGACGCCGCGTTCAAACGCGGCGACATCGGCGAGGCAGAACAGTTGTATTCTCACGCCATCGCAGAGCTCGAAGTGAGCGGGATAACGTTGGTCGACCCATCTCATCTTTGGTTACGAATTAATCGCGCGACGGCTCTATTTGCGCTCGGTCACGTTCGTGAATCGCTTTCAGAATGCGAGCTCGTGCTGAAAGTTGACTCCAATCACATTCGAGCGCTTTCGCGCGCTGCGAAATGTTGTTTGAACCTTGAGGAGTTAGAGCGAGCGGAGCGCTACATAGAGTTCATATCGTTATCTCCGGCAGCAGACTCAGCAGATTTGAAAGACGCGTTGTCGCAAAAATCTACACTCATTCGCGCCTTCGTTGAGCGAGACAAAGTGGCTGGTAACGAAGCGTTTCGAGACGACGATTTCCACACCGCGGCGCGATTGTACTCTTCGGCGTTGGATTCCTTGGACTCGATGTATCTTTCAGACGTTGCAAAGGTCAAGGTTGGCTTGTTATCGAATAGAGTAGCGGCTTTGATGATGCTGGGTAACCCTCTTCAGGCCGCTGAAGACTGTTGTGCGGCGTTGAAGATCGACAAAGCGCACCTCAAAGCTCAAGTTCGTCTGGCGAGATGTTTGTTACAGCTCGGTCAATTCGACGAGGCGCGTCAAGAGGCGTCCGATATTCTTAGTAACGGCGTGTCCACTGCGGAGCAACAAGTTGATGCGCAGCAAGTGATAGATGACGTGGATCGCACGCAAGAGCTCGTCAACGATAGCGCAGAGCAACTGTGGCAGATTGAAGACAACGGCGACGAAAGTGTCGACGCACACAGCGTCTTGCGAGTCCTCGACGAAGCTAAAGTCTTCGCGCCGCATTCGACCATGATTAAAACTTTCAGAGCTGAAGGTTTGCGATTTATCGGAGAAATTGCCGCCGCCGCGATACTCGTCAAAGACGCTCCAATTCAAGATGTTCGCGGGCTGTGCGTACGGGCGAGAATCGCCTTTGAGTTGGCGAATGTATCCGATTGTTTAGATAGTTTGAAACCATTGATTCCCGCGCTTGACCTGTATGCTGGACGCGATGCTTCTCATTGCGTGACCTTCGAAGAAGTGTTGACGCCTGATGAAGTACTGAAGCAGATACCAAATCCGGCATCACTGCTTCAGATTCTAGAGCAGGTGTGTCAAATAAATGAATTGAAAGAGCGAGGAAAAGAAGCGTTTGGCGACGCGAATTACGACAAGGCAATTTCACTATACACCGAGGCGTTGGGTCTGTGTAAAAATTCAGACACGCTCCAAGCGCTGTTTTTATCAAACATTTGCGCATGCGAACAAGCCACGGAACGCTATGTCGATGCATTGGCTTCAGCAGGTGCGGCGTGTGCACTTGCACCAAAGTATGCCAAAGCGCACGCACGACTTGCTGCAATCTACACTGAACTCGACATGGTTTCCGACGCCCAACAAACTTACGAGGCACTTCTCATCATGGGATTATCAGAGGATGAGCGTGTGAAAGTTGAGTCGTACTTGATGACGATCACTGGGCGAGTGAACGCCGAGACGCCCGTAAATTGGCGCAAACTGCTCGGCGTAGGTCCAAAGCCGTCGAAAGACGTGTTAAAGAAGAAATACAGGCAGCTCGCACTGAATCATCATCCGGACAAAGCATCACGTGGATGTGCATCCGCAACACTTGCAAAGGCTCGTGTTGTTGTCTCCAGTAAGCTCTTCAACTTGATCAGCGAAGCATACAACATCCTGAACAATGACAACGCCGTCATTAAGTGGGAAAACGCGCGAGTGCGAGCGCAGTACAAATCGTCGCGGCCTTGCAACGAGTCGCCAACGTATGCACGTGCGCCTTTCGGTGACTCGAACGAATTTTACTCAAGATATTGATTGATCTTTTCTACAAATCTAGCTTTTAGTCCTAAATGTAGGTAAACGTAGTACCAATGAAAGACGATGCAGTGCTTCCGAGGATGGATACTCCCAAATTTACGTTTCCTTGCGCTCCTGCTGGAGATACGCACTCTATTTTCTTGCCATCAGTCGAATCTGACCACCACTGCGATGACTGCGATACCGACGCCTTGCCAATCGCACCGAAGCCGTCTCCGCCTCTACTCTGAACGGTTATCGTGCCAAAGCGACAGGATGTGTAGCCTTCAGGGACCCACTTGGCAACGGTGACGCCGACTACGTTTCCACCCTGTTGCCAACCGTCAGCGGCATCAATGGCGCTGATATCTCCTTGAGTAATGACATAGTGTGCTAACGTCGTCACATTCGGATTTGAATCGCCCGAACTCGTCGTGACAGCGACGCGCTGCTCTTCGACGTCGTCAGAGGTAATCGGCGAAGTATCGCCGCACTGTATCACAGCCGTAGAAACAACCTGAGCATCGACGGAGACAGATCCGAATCTGCACTTGACGGCGGATCCAGTTGGAAAGTTTGTGCCTAGCAAGGTGACAACACTTCCACTCCAACCAACCCAAGGCACGACCTCTGTGATCATTGGTGTCGGTTCAATCAGGTATGCAACGACGTACGGATCGGCGCCGTACGTCGTGGACAAGACCGATTGCGAAGTGGACACGGAAATATACTCAAATGTCAAAGCCGTCAACCCCAAATCGAGCGGAGGAACACTCACAGGAACGACACCCGCAGCATGCGCCGGTGTCACGCAATTTATCTCGCCCGTTCCAGTTACCGAAGTTCCCGCAACGGGATAGATTGTGCCAAATCTGCAGCTTGGCACGTTTGCGCCGAAACCTTTCACGGATGCAGAGTCAACGAGAACTGCAACATCGCCTCCTGCTTGCGTACCGTTCACTGGAAGTACTGAAGAAACTCCCAGCTTTTTCTCGTATCTCACGCGTGTTCCCGCGTAACTGGTGCAACTGCTCGCCGAAACTTCAGTCGAAGAACAAATACCGATGACAATCTCAAATCCACTCTGCCCAGAAACTATTAGCGTATCGAGGTCTGGTACGGTGCACTTCAGGATAGTTCCCGATACTCTACTCGCCGCACTCAAATATATTGACCCTCCATATATTCCAGCTTTTCCGAACACACACCAGAAATCGTCGTCTCCCGAATTGTCGCCGAGAAGAGATCCATCAGACGTCACAGCGTGTATGACTTCCTCCGCCTGTACCCAATTCGCGCCCGTTGGGAGGAAAACTTCCACCCCAGGCGTTCTGGTTTGAACTTCAAGGTCGAAGTACTGCCCAGCTGCTTCGTCTATAAACGCAGTGTTGTTCGTGCTAGCCGCAGATACGACGATCGCCATCGTTGCAAAGCCAATACCAGTCTGCGGCGAGGCGCACTTGAGCGTTCCCGAGGAATCGGCGAGAGAAGACTTTAATTTATCCCCGCCGCTGGTGACGAAAACGCAGTCAGCTGAATACGAAGACGAAAGTGCCGCATCCAAGTACACAGATATCGAGCCCCCATTCTGTGGAAGAGCTCCTGGTACTATGGCACTCACACCAATCTGTGCGACGTACTGAAATTCTATCGTCGACTCGACGTCAATGCCCACCGTCACGTTACGCGCGGCGTATGCAGGAGAGCTACACGCAACTCCACCTCCAGGGACGTGTATCGCCGACGTTACTATCGTGCCAAATCTGCACGTGGGTGTGTAATAAGATGAAGTTGGGATAGTTCCACCCGTGAGTTTCAGCACCGTTCGAGTGCCACCGCTCGTCGCTCCGACGTTTGGCGTGATGCTCTCTAAATCATTCGCTACTGGTAGCCAGCCCATGGTGGTTCCTCCGGCCCCCGGCGACGATAAATCAGAAAGCACGTCTATGGTTAGATCGTGCGCAGAACTAGAGGAACCCGAAGGCAGCTGATGATGGTACGGGACTGAGCATCGGATGAGCGCGCTCGACACCGCGTGCGCGACGAGAGCTATACCGTCGTGCCCACACCATGTTTGCCGAAACGGGTCCATGAGATTTTGTCCCGAAAATGTCGCGACAGTACCCGCACGAAGAAATCCCGGTACCACCGACGTAATTTGTGGTGGCGAGACAATCAGAAATTGCGCTGAGGCACTTGCACCGGCTCCTGCACTCACAGCGTGAAAGCCGTATCTGAGCGTGGACAGCGCCGCTGTCTCGGATGGTGTCGCCGGAAAATCACATTTGCTTTGGACCTGATTCGTCACTAAAACGGGAGATGTAACCGGGTTCAAGGCTTGGCAAATGCGTGCACCAACAGAACCCGAGCCAGCAATAAGGTTGCGGCCGAAAAAGTCGACCAGAGTCGAAGAATCGGCCACCGTATTTCGCATCGCATTGCCAACCGAAGGCAACACGACGTCGACAACTTCGTCTTTGCTCACGGTGAATGAGGTGAACCAACCAGTCTGAGTTGCATTCGTCGGAAACATTCTTTGAGCATACATATCCACGACACTCAGCGATGGAGTGCCGAATGACTGCAAAGGCGCTTTGCACACCAACTCTCTTTCGCTGCGCAGAGTCGCCGCCACCCAAATGCCGTCAAACCAGCATCCGATACGAATCGGACTCGCCGTGAACGATGCTATGGCGCCGCTCAGCGGAGTACTACTTGATGCTTGTATCACTACGTCACCACCAACTGCGGTGGTGGACACTAAAGGCCCATCTATGATGGGCGCGGTTTGGTACTCGACGCTCGCGCCGCCGCCTCCGACGGCGTGAGTTGGAGTGAGATTCAAATCCACCGTTCCTTCCGCTTCGCTCGACGCACGGGTCTCACACATGGCTAACGCAGAAGAAATGAATCTGTACTCGGATGTCAGCGAAGAGTCTTTGAACGTGCACAGCATTCCTGGACGAAAATGTGTCCCTGAAAGTCGCAGAACTTCGCCGCCGCTCTTGTACGCGTACTCTGGATTCACTTTGGATAGTTTCCAAGGCACGACGAATTCGAAAGAATGCTGCCCGTTGTCCACGACTAAATCATCTGACCCGGGAACGTATCTCTTTCCCGTCGCCTGCGCCAACCCAACGGCGACGAAACCCGCGAAGACGTTGGTCGGCGTCGCGCACACGACTTTCGAAGTCGTGCTCGCGGCCGAGTCCTTATTCGCGACAATCTCCCCGAACCGACACCCCATCGGCGGCAACGCGTTCGCGTATCCACTCCCATACAACGACACCACCGTCGACGCGTACACCGCTCCAGTATCCGGCCACACGTGCTCCAACGTCAGCGTCGTCGCCGTCGTCTGATACTGCGCCGTCGCCGTCCTCCCTCGCGCAATCGTCGCCAGCGTCCACACCACCGCCGTCCATAACCTTCCGCTCGTCCTCCATCGCATCGTCGTCACACTTTTTTCCCGTCTCGTCTCCCTCGCGCGTCCGTTTCCCCCGTCCGCGCGTCGCGCGCGCGCATCCATATCGCGCGTCGTCTCAAAACGATGCAATTCCTTCCCGTCCTCTTCTCGCGCGCGTCGACGCGACGCGCGTCGTCCGCGCGCGCATCGCACGCGCGTTCTCCACGCGCGCGTTCGCGCGCCGTCGACCCGTCGTCTCGCTCGCGTCGCGCGTCGTCGCTCGCGTCGCGCTTCGCCGTCGACGCCACCGCGGCATTCCGTTTCCCGCGCCGTTCGTGTTTTCGCCCGATCGATCGCCCGATCGATCGCCCGTTCGTTAGAATTAGGGTTGTGGGCGCTCGAGCGGTCGGTTGTTCGGGCGACGACGGATGCGCGGCACGTCGCGACGCGCGCGATGTCGCGCGCGCGAGGGATCGCGCGCGCGACGCGCGGCGGTGAGGTCGCGCGACGCGCCGTCGCGACGACGTCGACGGCGACGGCGACGGCGACGCGGGACGACGACGACGCGACGGGCGAGCGATTGAAGCGGGCGCTGCGGCGATGCGACGACGCGTGGGCGCTCGACGGGACGACGCACGGGGCGAGGCTGGCGCTGATGCCTCGAAGACGGTGCGTGGGGGTGAACGCACACTTTCCGCGAGCGCTGCTGGTGAGATACGTGCTGGCGATGGACGGGGAGAAGCGACGATGGGTGGCGCCGGACGCGCGGGGCGAACGCGAGGGACGAGGCGCGTACGCGAGCGCCGATCCGCGGGCGCTGGAGATGGCGATGAAGAAGAGAGGGTTCGAGATGGCGTTCAAAACGAAAGATATACACGTACCGGAGAAATTGGCCGAGATGACGCGACGACAACTCAGGGCGCACGTGCGAGAGTTGTTCGCGCGAGCGTGCGGGAGCGCGCGGGAGGCGCTCGCGGGAAACGCGGGAAACGGGGAAGAATCGAGGGCGCAAACGACGCCACGAACGGTCGAGGAAGAGATTGAAAAACTGATCGAGACGCAGAAAAGAATTGTTGCAGAAGATTGGATATTGATTCCGAGCGATTCGCGCGCGCGCGACGGTGCCGGTGACGATGAAACGCACGAAGAAAGGCGCGGAAGCGCCGAATCAGACGCGGTGCGCGGCGTCGGTTACAAGCTAGACGCGCTGAGCATGGATGAGCTGACGGCTTGTTTGGACGCAGCCGACGCAGATGAAAGCGTTTTGAAGCGCATTCGAGACGGCTTGAAGAAATTTCAAACGACTGGAAATTTATCCGACGCGCCGAAGCTCGTCGACGTAAACGAGGATGTTTCGTTGGGTCTACGCATCGCGCAAATTAAAGTCAAGCTTTTCGAGCGCACATGATTCGTTTCTTGAAAGGGCCGACTGATACAAAAAGTAATAACACTAGCAGTTAGTATTAGCTTCGTTATAATCATAGCGGCGGCGGATTGAGTTGAAGCGCGACGACGACGACGACGACGACGACGACGACGACGACGACGCAATGCTCGAGCTTTACGTCTTCACAACGCGATGCTCGACGACCGTCTGACCGTGCACCAACTGCCTCAAATGGCAGGTTTCGACGAATCTCGGTTGACAGTCGTCGTTGCGTTCGATTTTGGATACCAAATTCACGACAAGGCGTGCTGGAGATGGCTGGAAAAATGGCTTCTTCTCGATCCAAGCTCCATCAACTTGACGCTGTTGCACATCGAAACAGTGCGAGACCCCGCGAAACTCGAGCTCACGTCGTATAGGTACATCAGCCTGGAAGATTCGTCTCGCTTTTTACCGTACGACGTTTGGCGTTCGTTGCGTCGGAACAAGTATCCGCACCACGAAGTCGTTCTGCTGCAAACCAACATTGGAATCTCAAAAAGCATTCTCGATTACATGAGATACGACGCCCCGAGACACGCCATGCTCGTGTTGGGATCGCGGCATCACACGCCGAGCATTATTCCTCGATTCTTGATGGGATCTGTAAGCAGTGATGTCACGGCGAAAATTGATTCTCATCCTGTGTTGTTGATACGCACGCGCTTGTTCAAAGACGTTTCCGATTTGCGCGAGGACACCGTAGGATCAGCGTATCTCGGGTTGCGAGAAGAAGGCAAGGAGTTCGGCTGCGGTCGATCGATATGCATCGCAGTCGACGGCGCGCACGTCAAATCGCTCGTACACTACGTCATGAGAGAAATAATGCGAAAGACCGATATCGTGCAAATCGTGCACTGCGCGGCTGACGAAAACGCCTCTACACTCGCTCGCGTCTCTGCAGAGCTGGAGGAGATTCGCGAGGAGCTCAAGACGTTTTTAGACGATGAAAATCAACTCGACAGCGTACTACTCGATTTCACCGGTGACATACGAGAAAAAGTTTTAGAGCACGTGGACGAGCGCATGTCTAGCAAGGCCATTGATTTACTCGTCATCGGCAACCGAACACGACGAGCAGTTCTGTCGAGGAACATCATTGGCAGCACGGCGCAATACATTCTTCAATACGCGCATGTTCCTGTCCTTATGGTTCCTGACGCGCTGATTGAGTACATGGAGGACGATGCGATGAGTACAGCTGCATGATTTAGAGTTTTTAGTAGATGATGAATGTCATGACAACGACAAATTTAGAGCTTCCAGCGCGAGGCAAGAGTAGAGAGCATATCTCCAATATCGGCGCCCGCTTCTTCATCATCCGCCTCACCCTCGGGATCGTTATCTTCCATCGGTGCGAGTGCGTGTTCGATACCGGCCGCCGACAAAATAGCGCGAATTTCTTCCACGGTGTCTTCAGGAATCATGTTACCGTCGAGGTTGAGATGCTCAAATCCTGGCTTGCTCGCCGCGAGTTGCGCCGCCGCGATGGCGCCTGACTTTTGGAGTTCGTTGCAGCTCGCATCGAGTCTCACGAGAGGCGCGTTCGATTGACTCAAAGCCATGCACACTTGCGTAAACCCATAGTCACCAAGTATGTTATCACCGATTGTCAAAACCTTGAGGTTTTTCATCTCTGCGATGGCGTGGGCGACGGCTTCTGCGCCTTCTCGCTCAAAGTCATTACTGCTAACGTGGAGAACTTCGAGCTTCGGGCAACCCTTGGCTACGGCCATGAGAAGAGTTCCACCCATGTCCGGTCCTAATGCCGTCGCTTCGAGGTTCAAGAACTGAAGGTTCGGATGCTTTGGCAACACTTTGACGAGCGCTTCTGCGCCCTCCTCGTTGACGTTGTTATCGTTCAAGTCGAGTCTCTCCAGAGAATTCCCGTGCGAAAGCGCCTCAGCAAGCATAATCGCGCCCTCGCAGAAGAAACGAGAACCCGCCATCTTGAAATCCTTCATACCTGTCGCTTTCGCGACGATGGCGGCGATGTGCACGGTGCCTTCGTTGCCCGTCATGTTCTTGTCTAAATGGAAACGAGTGAGCTTTTCTGGGCACGCAAGCAGTTCAAGAATGGCACGCGCAGCCTGTTCAGAGATTCCGTTGTTCAAAAACGCGATAGAAGTCAACTCGGTTTGTCCTTGAAGAAGCTTCGTGCACGCACGAACACCCTTTTCACCAAACGCGTTATCGCTCAAATCCACCGACGTCAACTTGGCCGCGAGCAAGCCCTCGCTGAAAATTTCCATTGCCTTCAATGCTTCGACTTCGGGACGCCCCGCGATGGTGTCGCTTAAGTCCACTTCCTTCAACGTTGACGCCAAATTCACAAAAGCTCGGCTCGCCACCTTGGCGGCATCGATACCGAAACTCTTCGTGCTCAGTCGAACCTTGGAGTACGAAGCGCCTTTATTCAACAACGGCGCCAACACTTGTTCCGCGCGCTGTTGGGTGTAGAATTCCCGATCCTTACTCGTTTTACCGACGTCGAATTCATCACCATCCATCTCCACGTCACCAGCGGCGTCGCCGTCGCCTTCCTGCGCTCCAGATTCGACGACTTCCTTCATGAGCTCAGCCGCCTTCTTGACGTACAAGCGCATGACTTCGATCAGAGGTCTGTCCCCACTCGTCGTGCTCGAAGACACGTCCGCGGCGCTGAACGCGCGCTGTTCGATCTCCTCGGCCTTCGCTCGAGCGTTTAATTGATCCGTCTTTCCGTGACAATGGAATCCAATCGCGCTCAGCGACGCATCCACGCGCGCGACGAGATCTTCTCGCTGGGCGGCGGTCAGGGTGAAAACCATGACGCTCGCGTTCTTTTATCGAGCGTTCGGCGCGTTCGTCGACGTCCTCGCGCGTTCGTCCGCGTCCACGCGTTCGTCCGCGTCGTCCGAGCTCGCGGTCGCTCGCGCGCGCGGGCGTGTGGCGCCGTCGTCCTCGCCTCGCCGCGCCTCGCCGCGCATCGCTATCCGCGCTGGGAACGACACTTTATGCGCCGAGCCGCACTCGTCAGCGCGCGTCGTGGACACGCGCCCGTTCGCGAACGCCGTCGAGCATGGCGAGCTTGGAAGACCTCTACGCCGTCTCCCGTCGCCTGTGCTTCGACGTCACCGAGGGATTGTCCAAGCTCGAGCGCGACGAGGGACGCGGACACGGCGTGAACGATGGATTGGCGAGAGAGATGCGGACGCGCATGGGAGAGCTGAAGAAGATTACGAGCGAAATGGAGCGACAGTGGAGAGCGATGGCGATGACGGCGTCGATCGCGAAGAGCGATACGTGGAAGGTGCGACGGTGATGTGGATGAGAGACGAGACGTTGGTGTAATTCTCGGCGACGTCGCAAACGCTTGGTGCCCCTCGCGACGAACGACGGCGCGCCGATGCGAACATAACGACTGACGGGAATATCGCGCGACTCGAAACGTAAACAGAGAAAAGTTGAACACGTGATCGAGGAAACGGATCATCTGGAGATGTCGTTGCATAGATTTGGGTCGCGAGAGGAGCGTCGGTTAAACGAACAAAAGGAGCGCGAAGATTTAATGCGCAGAGTGACCGACGACGAGGGGTTTCGTTCGCTCGTGGGAGAGTACGACGCGGAATCTGGCTCGATGAAATCAGTTCGGCGGTCGGGTTCGATGGTGGATGAATTGCTCGAGCAAGGGGCGAGCGTGCTTGGCAATTTGAGCGAACAAAGCGCCACCTTGCGAAACGTCAAGCGCAAGGTCTTCAGTTTGCTCGACAAAATGGGCGTGTCATCGAGTTTGTTGCGAGTCATTGATCGGCGACAGAGACTGGATGCCATCTTAGTGTATGGAGGGATGTTCGCAACGGTGCTCATTCTTTTCATCGTTTGGATGTTCTTCTCGCGTTGAGGACACTCGTCTATCATCTAGGGGTAGCATTAAATAGCGGTAGTAGTAGTTTGAGAACGTCGCCCGCGATTCTCTCGCTATTGTAGTATTCTAGCCGAACCGATAAAATTCACTCATCCTCCAATTTTGCCTTTTTGTTCGATTCGTCTTTTGGCGTCGCCGTCTCCGCCGTCTTCGCTGTCTCCGCCATCTCTGCCTCTGGCTTGGAGTTTTCGTGTACTGAATTGCCAACACCGACGTAGGTGCCGCTCAAAATCCACCCGCCTGAGCCAGCATCAGTAGTCATCACGGGATGCGTCCGCCCAGGCAGTACTTGCTGGGCTCGCATGAATGGTTCGACCAAGGAAAGATTAATCGCAGTGTTCGTGTTTCTCAGATGATGCAACGCCTCGGCTAAAGGTTGGGCGGCGTTGAACCATATAGCGAACGACGCTGAGGACGCGCACAGCGGTAGCAATTGTTCAAGCGTAGATTTTGGCTCGATTGAAAGGGAGGAGACGATGAGTGAGCTGAAGCCCTGGCGGGCAAAGTTGGCAAAGTCGTCTTCGGCGGCGTACTTGACTTTCATGTGCTTTCGCTCCTGTTTCTCCGTCGTCGACAGTTTTTCGCCATCCTTTGACCCATTCGCTTCATCCATCTTCGAATCTTCATCCATTCTTCCCTCTCGCCTCTCGATAAGCTTCGAAAGCGCCGCGTGTCGCATGCAATCGAAGTGTGCGTCTTCCAAATTCATCTGCAGCAACACATCCATCGCGGTTGGATTTTGGCCTATAAATCCGTTGCAAATGCGCCCCATACCTCCCATGCGGTGGGTGACGGCTCCGAGGACGATGCCACCACACGTGTCTAACACTAAAGTTTGCGCGTGTGCGCCCACGTTCCCCGCGTTGAGCAACATCGAGAGCGCGTCGAAGCGCATGTGCGATGTCTTGTACGGATTGCTGTAAAAGTACTGCTCGCAAACTTGCCTCGGCGACGGAAATCTCACCAAAATTCTCGTCATGTGCTTCTTCATCTTTCTCGCTCGATACTTTTCTTGCGCGAACGCCGTCTTTTCGTCGAAAGTCTTGCTATTGGCCGCTATGATTTCCACCATCTCCTCGCCGGTAAACTCTCTCCTCAACGCCGCGATGTCGGCGTCCGTGAGCCGTTGCGCGCCTTCGTGTTTATTCGACACGTGCTTATTCGACCGCTCGTCCTCCACCGGCGCCGAACCATGCGCGACATCATCATCCACCCCCTCCGCGCCCAATCGCACGCACGCGCCGGTGTTATGCACGATCTCGTACCGCGACCCGAACGGCGCCCCCAACAGCGCCTCGACGGGTACTTTTTGTCTCTTCCCTACGTCCACGCTCTTCCCCTCCTTGAGCGTCGCGAACGTCGCTCGCTCGCCTTCGTTGATCTCAATCAACACCACATCACCCACTCGCATCGTCCGCGCCCCTCGTCGTCGCGCCGTCGCGCCGTCGTCCGTCTCGCCCGTCGTCGCCATGGCGGAGCCGCCGCGCGCGCGCGCGTTCGTTCGCTCGCCGCGCGGCGTCGTCGGACTCGCTCGAGCTCGACCGCGCGCCGGGTCGCCGCGACCGCTCGCGTTCGCTCGCGTTCGCCCGCGCGCGCGCCGGCGTCGTCGCGGTGTGCGTCGAATCCCGCGTTCGTCCGCGGACCGCGTCCCGCACACCGCGACGACGCCCGCGCGCGATCGCGTCGAATCGCGTCGAATCATGAGCGCGTTCCCGATCGTCGTGCCCGAGCGCGCGCCGACGACCGTGCACGTCGCGAAAGCGAACGCCGCGGACGTCGCCGAACGCGCGCGAACGACGGAGACGACGACGCACGCGAGCTTTCCGTCGTCGCGACCGGGACGAGGACCGGCGGAGCTGGAGGACGAGCGGGAACACGAGGGCGAGGACGAGGCGTTCACGAGGAAGCGCGGCGCGTTCGCGAAAGATTGTGCGTGGTGAATGCGAGCGATGACGGGCCGATCGAGCGAGCGCGCGGCGAGGGGTGGTCGATGGACTCGAACGAACGCTCGAAGCGCGAAACGAACGCGAGACTGACGCGCGGGCGACCGTCGACGCGACAGTGGCGTACATGATGTACGGATTCGGTGACGCGAAGGAACCCGATCCAGATTCGATCGAGCTCATGGAGGACATGCTGGTGGATTATCTCACCAACGTCGCGCATCGAGCGATGGAGGTGGCGGAACGACGCGGTCGCATGCAGACGGAAGACTTGCTGTACGTCATCAGAAACGATCGGAAAAAGTTTGCTCGCGTGGATGAGTTGTTGGAGATGAACGCTAAATTGAAGGACGCGCGAAGGAATTTCGAGTTGCACGATCCCCAGGCTGTGCTCGCGCAGCAACGCGCGGAGGAAGAAGCGAGGCGAGCAAAGGCGGACGCCGACAAAACAAAAAAGTAGCCAAAGACTTCGTCCTCACCGCGCGCGGCATCGGAGACACTAGTCAATCATCGATCCGCGGTAGTTTTCCTTAGTTCTCAGTGTCGACACTGGTAATAGATCTCCAAATCACGCTTTGAACCGCTTCGACGCGCGCGCGAACGCCAATCCAAACAAATGACACGTAATCCAACAATTCGCGTCCGAGTGCCGCACACTGCGCCGTCGTGACACGCCCCGCGGCGACGTCATGGACGACGCGCGCGAAGATCGATCGACGACGTCGTCCGTGGGTGCCCCATCGCCGTCGAAATCCTTTCTGCCGAGCGCGCCGAGGACGCCGAGACGCGCGTCGCGACCGACGGCTGGCGATGCCGCGTCGCAGCGTTCGTCGTCGCCGAGCGCGATGTCCACGCGAAGCGCGACGAGTGATTGCGTCAAAGTCATCGCTGTCGTTCGACCGCTCATAGCGCGCGAACTCGCGTTGGGATCGAGCGAGGCTCTGGTCATCGCCGAGGACAGCGTGGCGACGAAGAGCGGGCATCAGTTTACGTACGACGGCGTCTCGAGAGGAAACGAAGACGAGCTGGCGGTGACGTACGACGCGCACGTAAAAGAAATAGTGGGTGGGGTATTGCAAGGGTATAATGGGAGCGTCATGGCGTACGGACAGACGGGTTCGGGGAAGACGCACACGATGGGCATGGGTGGCGACAACGCCGGCGCGGGCATGGCTCGAAGAGTTTTTGACACGATCTTCGCGAGCATCGCCGACTGCGAGGCGATGACGACGGTTAAGGTGTGTACTTCGTTCATAGAGATTTATAAGGACGAAATTCGGGATTTATTGCTCGATAGTGAGGATCCAGAAGCGACGGCGACGGCGACGGCGGTGACGATTCGGGAAAATCCCAAAGAGGGAGGTGTGTACTTGAACGGAGCTCGAATCGTACAAGTGAGCGATGTTCAAGGTTGTTTAGACGTGCTAGAGGAAGGTATTCTTCGCAGAGCAACGGCGGAGAGTACGATGAATGTGCGGTCGAGTCGCTCACACGCGATATTGACAATAAACGTCGAGACAAAAGTTGGCGATGCCAAGGCGACACTGGCAAAACTTCACCTGGTGGATCTCGCCGGCTCTGAGCGCGTGACACTCAATGAAAGTAGAGGTCAACGTTTCAAAGAAGGCGTACAGATTAATATGGGGTTGCTCGCGCTTTCAAACTGCATATCTGCGTTGACGGATGCGAATAGGCGCGAGTGGGGTCACGTGCCGTACCGAGATTCAAAGCTCACGAGGTTACTGCAAGATTCGCTCGGAGGTAACAGTCGAACGGTGATGTTTGCTTGCGTATCACCAGCCGACACGAACGCGGACGAGACGCTAAACACGCTCAAGTATGCCAATCGGGCCAGAAGCATTCGGAACAGAGTTGCAGTTAACTTTGAAAAATCCACCAAAGCTGAGCTCAAGCTTAAGAGACAGTTGGACGCAGCGACGGAGAGGATCGCACAGTTGGAAATGTTAGTGAACGTTCTCCATGGAGAAAACGAAGCTTTGAAACAAGCGACGCCTGAATCACACGCGTTTTCGCAGCTGGCGATGACTCCGGATATAGGGAGCACTCCTCGGACGCCCATGCACACGCCCGTGCTCGGCAACACCCCGATGAGCGAGCTGTTGGAGAGCTGTCGAAAGGCACGACAACGCGCTGTCATCCTCCTCTCGACGAACTCACCCGCGAAATCACCTTTGACGACACCGAGAGGAAGTATTGATCTCGGTGGGTGGTAGTTTTTAGCGACTGTTAGCGTTAGATTTAACTGAATTAACTTCGAATTCAACTGCTATACTACATTGCGGGCGTTGGAGAAGCCTTGGCAGCTTGCTTGCCTCGGCCCTTTTTCCCTCGATTGCCGCGTTTTTTTGTTTGTGCTACATTCGCCGTGACCGGCGCCTTGTCTTCGTCTTCGCCCTCATCGCTCTCGCTCGCGGCGCCTTTTCTATTGTCGCACGCTTGCAAAATCGCGTCCAAACGTGCCCGGACCTTTTTCGCCCCCGAAACGATCTTCCTTCGACGACTGTCCGGCAAACTACCGCAATACTCAACGAAGAAATCAAAAAACTCATCCCGGAGCTCGTTATCGATCCCGACTTGCTTCAGCAAAAATTGATGGTGGATGGCATTGACTTCGGTAGTCTCCATCACCGCCCACCGCGACAGGTAATCCTCCGCCGCGTTCCTACCCACCCGAGCCGGTCTCGCGGCTTTGCACTTATGACACGCCAGCTTATTTTTCGAATAATTCAGAAATCCACACGCACACGTCCAATCCTTCTTCGTGAACAACTTCTTCTTCGCCTCCGCGCCGGCGGCTTGACCATCCTTGTCTTTACGCTTGCGCTTCTTCTTCCCCATCCCCGCGTTCGACGGTGCGCGCGTCCCGTTCGCGTTCGCGTTCGCGTTCGCGTTCGCGTTCGACGGTTTAGCACCCGTCGGTTTCGGCTTCGCTTCCGTCGGTTTCGCCTTCGCTTTCGCTTCCGTCGTCGTCGGTTTCGCCGCCGGTTTCGCCGCCGCCGGTTTCGTCACCGGTACAGGTGTCGTCGCGGCGTCGTTCGCGGCGAACGGCGAGACGTACGTGGGCGTGATTTTCATGCTCGTCGTCGTCGCCGTCGTCGTCGTCGCCATCGACCTCGCCCGCGCGTCGTCGTCGCGCGCGTGCGAGTAAGTGCGACGCCGCACTCGCGCGCGCTCCACGACGCGATGGCGGCGGCCACCGCGCGCGCCGTCGCGAAGGATTTGCTCGGAATGTCCGCGCGCGCGCTTAAATCGATCGTCGTCGACGAGTGCGGGCAACCTTTGTATCGAGCGACGCAGATTCGCGAACACCTGTACGGCGCGCGGCGGTGTCGAAGGATTGAAGATTTCTCGCTGATACCGCGTGAAATGCGGGACGCGCTCGTCGCGGGGGGGTATCGAACCGGAAGATTGGCGGTGGAGTCGGCGAGCGTGAGTGGGTGCGGCACTGGGAAGGTCTCCTTGCGCGTGGGCGAGCGAGAGGTGATCGAGGCGGTGGGGATTCCAGACGCGAGTTGTTGGCGCGCGAGCGCGGAGGCTGAGGTGGAGGTAGAGAACGCATCTGAGGTGTTCAAAAGCGTGCAGGGATGGGATAAGAATCGGTTGACGGCGTGTGTGAGCAGTCAAGTCGGATGCGCGATGAAGTGCACGTTTTGCGCGACAGGGATGCAAGGATACAAGCGAAATTTGACGCCGGCGGAAATCACGGCTCAGGTGATCGAACTCGAGGAGCTGTACGGTAAACGCGTCTCGCAGGTGGTCTTTATGGGCATGGGTGAACCGATGCTGAATATCAAATCCGTGGTTCAAGCGATAAGGTGCCTGAACGAAGATGTTGGGATTGGTGGACGGCACATAACAGTTTCAACCGTTGGCATCCCGAATTCGTTGAAGAAACTGGCGAAGGAAAAGCTCGCAATCACGCTTGCAATCTCTTTGCACGCCCCTGATCAACACACGCGGGCAAAAATAGTGCCATCCGCGAAGTACTATCCAATGGAGGACTTATTGAATGACGCACGCGCTTACTTTAAGGAGACAGGGAGACGCGTGACGTTCGAGTACACCTTGCTCGCCGGCGTCAACGATTCCCCATCTCAAGCAAAAGCGCTGAGCCGAATGTTAAAACGGAAGTTTGGTACCGGCGCACACGTCAACATCATTCCTTGGAATAACATCGATGGTATTAATCACACAAGGCCATCCGGAAACGCCATTCATCGATTCTGTGCGCAGTTAGAGGGCGGTGTGACGCATACCATACGACGCACGCGTGGCTTGGACACAAACGCCGCATGCGGAATGCTCACTGGAGCGTTCGAAAGACGAACGCTTCGTGCCAACGCGTGAGCATACAGCAAAAAAAAGATGTACAGGATGTACGGTAACGCTAGTAACTGTAGCCTATATTCTAGAAAAGTCTAGGAAGTCTAGGTAGCTAATGTATAGATATTGTAAGCTCAATCTGCCCGTTGCGACATGACTTCGTCGTATACGCCGTAATCTTCGGCGACTATTTGGCGGAGCTGCGCGCTCGTGACGATGGTGACGATTGTCTCAGTGAGTGCCCTCAGGCTCACTTGCCTTCGTCCACGAAGCCAAATATTTTTGATTCGAATGAGCGTTGATACGCGCCGCGCCAATTGTACAAATTGTGCGCAAGGCGCGGAGACATCCTCTTCGTCTTCGTTTTCATCGTTGTGCACCACTACACCAGCTGGGATGTATAATCCACGATCTCCAACATAGTCATGAACGTAATGCCGCTTCACTCGCTGCTTGATTCCCTCCGCACTCTCGATGTATTCTTCACACACTCCTGATTGTATGACGAAAAGTTCGTGTGCTCTATCGCCTCGATGACACAAAACTTCACCTTTGGCGTACGTCCGCTCTTTGAATGTTCCTTTCGGTTGCTTCCTGATATATCGAGCCAGTCGAAATCGTCCTAGATCGTCCTGATGCACGGTATCGTTCCCTTTGAACCATGGATGCAACAAGGCTTCTTCCGCCGTCAACCGCTTTGCGGGATCGATGATAAGCAAGCGATCGATGAGATCCAACGCCTCGTCCGATACGTCACACGACATCGGCGCGATGCGTCGAAGACTAATTTGCGCAAAAAGTTGCTGCTCATCGTTTTCATCTTCGACGTAAAACGGTAACTCGCCGCACAAAAGGAGGTACATTATGACGCCCGCCGACCACATGTCCACGGCGGCGTTATAATTTTTACTGCCCAAAATTTCCGGCGCGACGTATGAAGACGAGCCACAATTGCACTGGCACTTGTTACTCCCGTCTCCTAATCTCTGTGCAAGCCCGAAATCTACCAGTCGCAATGAATTCAGATCGCCCTTGCGTGCGAAAGACATGTTCTCCAGCTTTACGTCTCTGTGCACGATGTGTTTTGCGTGACACGCTCGCAACGCTTGTAAAATTTGTCGCATGAGAACCCTAGCGTCTTCTTCTTCGTATTCACCTCGCGCGAGCAAATCATCCAATAATTCTTCACCCTCTAACAACTCCATCACCACGTACGCGCTCGGCGCATCGTAATAAAAATCGTACACCTTTACCACGCTCGAATGTTCCGCCTCTAGCGCGAGCTCGTACTCCGCGCGCGCCTCTCGTAACCGCATGCTCCGCTTCGGTTGTCTCACGACATTCTTGGAGCTCACAGAACTCACATCCTCGTCATCATCTTCTTCATCGCTCCCGAATCGCGTCCCACTACTCTCCCCGCTCTCGTCGCTCCGTTCGCTCCCCGTCTCGTCCTCGCGCTCGTCCACGCTCTCCTCGTCCCTGATGCGAATCACCTTCACCGCTCGCACCTGTCCGTCGACGCGCGATCGCGCGCGATGCACCAAACTAAACCCTCCGCTCGACATCTCGTCCAGGAGTTCGTACGCGTCCTCGAACCGCGTCGGTTTCGCGTTCGCGTTCGCGTTCGCGTTCGCAACCGCGCGCGCGTTCGGTGACGACGCCTCCGGCGTCTCTCGCCGCGCCACATCGCCGTCCGCGCGCGTCGCCGTCGACGGTTCCGAACCCAACGGCGCGCCGTCGACCGCCTTGGACGACGCGCACCCCATCGATCCGCGCGCGTCGGTGTCCCGAGCGGCTCGACGACGCGATGATGAATGAATGACTGATTGATTTGATTGATTGATTGATGTCGACACCGCAGAGCGCGACGATGCGAACGACGCGCGCGAGCGGACGACGCGCGCGACGGATCGGTGGCGCGGCGCTCGTCGCGTGCGTCATCGCCGCGCTCGCGTCGCGCGGTCGCGCGGATGACGGGGACGTCGTCGTCGACGATGACCAGCGTCTCATCGGATGGCTCGGCGAAGTCGCGCGACCGCCCGCGCCGGACGTCGCGGACGGCGCCGGTGCGGGACGCGCGAGCGTCGATGACGACGATGCGTCGTCGTCGTCGTCGATGACGACGTTCGCGACGACGACGACGACGTCCGGGGAAGAAGCGCCGCGGACGAGCACGAGCGGCGGCGGCGGCGACGAAGACGACGTCGAAAGGTCGAAAGTAGTGGAGACGCTGAGCTGGTCGCCGAGGGTGTTTTTGCTTAAAAACTTTCTCAGCGACGAAGAGTGTGAGCATTTGATCGAGCTCGGGGAGAAAAAATTAGAGCGATCGACGGTGGTGAACTCCGATGAGTCGGGGGCGGTGTCGACGGCGCGCACGTCGTTTGGGACGTTTGTGACGCGGCGGTTGACAGAGACGCTGCAAAGGGTGGAAGATCGCGTGGCTAAATACAGTGGAATTCCGTGGGAGCATCAAGAACAGTTACAGTTACTGAGATATCGGGATGGACAAGAATACGTGGCGCATCACGATGGGATTATTAGTGAGAACGGAGGCAAGCGCATCGCGACGGTGTTGATGTTTCTACGAGAGCCAACATCCGGTGGTGAGACGTCTTTTCCACAAGGAACGCCGCTCCCGGAGACAAAAGCAGCATTTTTAGCAAACAAAGATAAGCTGAGCGAGTGTGGTTGGAACGATGGAAACGGTTTCAGCGTGATACCGAAGAAAGGCGAAGCCGTGTTGTTCTTTTCGTTTCACATCAACGGTACGAATGATCCATTCGCCAATCACGCGTCGTGTCCGACGCTTGGGGGCACGAAATACACAGCGACGAAGTGGATTCACGAAAATCCGTTCGAAACTGGCACGGCTAAAACGCCGACTTGCACGGATGAAACAGAATTGTGCCCCGTCTGGGCGCAAGGTCACGAGTGCGAGCGCAATCCCGTGTTCATGATGGGAGAAGAAAGCGTCGGCGCGTGCTCGAAATCTTGTTGCGCGCGAGATCGTTCAAAGTTGACCGACATTCAAAAGTCATTCTGCGTGCCGTGCGACAAAGTCACGGTTTAGATAACAGTATTACAAACATTCAACATTCACCTTTGGCGCGAAAAGATGCGTTTCGACAATCCATCGCATCACGCCCTCCCGAACACGCGAAGCGCCTCGTAATGTCCAGCGCCATGGAACAACACCGCCAAATCGTCGTACTGAGCGCTATCCGCATAGTCTTCGCCGTACACCCCTATGGAACGCATGCCCACGCCTTCGGCCATATACACGCTTATCGGGCTCGCGAGCACATGCGTGAGCATAATAATCTCTGGTTCACCTCCCCACGCCATCGGCTGCTGCATGCGCGCGACGTAATCATCGAAATCGCCTTCGATGAACCACTCTGTCTCCTCGCGTCGTTCGAGGAGCTCATTTACCGCCGCTGCGCGCAATTCGTCGGCGCTCGCAAGCTCGTCGACTTCACTCTGACGTCGACCGCTCTTTGACAGCGCCCGTGCGACAGAAACTGAACGAAACAAGCATCGACCGTCCCCTTTCACTTCGTGCACCTCCCACTGTACGGCTCCCGCGTCGTCGTCTCCGTGCAACGCCTTCGGTCCGTCGCAACTGTATCCGACGTTTAGTCGCGGCGATGCGACGCATCGGCGCGCGCGGACGACGAGCGGCGTCGGTGACGATCGAAAAGCACTCGCGCGATTCGCGGTACTGGCGACGACGGATAAGGCGAGCGTCGCCATGCGTAACATGATGACTCACGGCGCGAAGTGGCGTGTTTCTGAACGGGTTTCTACGTATTAAAATCTCGTCCTGTCTCACGTTCCTTTCAAGCGTTTGGAAGATGACGCTTTTTTGAACTTTTTATCCTTCTTGTGCTTCTTTTCGCTCTTGTTATCCTTGACTTCGGAAGACTTGTCGGTGTTTGGCTTCGACGGCGTGAACGCGTGTTTGTCCTTGGAACCGGCTTTTCTCTTCACGCTAAGCAGTTTGTTGGAGCGATTGGCCGCGCCTTTCAGAGCACCGGCCCACTCTTCGTCCGTACCAGCGATGGCGAATCGCTCGAGTGCAGCATCCTATTAAAGTGATAAAAACAGTTCGGGGTCAGTGTTTGAATTACGACCGCGTCGCGAGAAACCGATTCGCGCAGAAACCACCTCGCTCGGCTCGGTAAGAACGCAGCGATATTTTTCTCAACATGGAGATGTTCTGCTACCTGGTTGATATTCGATTCGTCATCGCCGAACGAGGTGGTATCGCGCACGAGTGGGTCGCGAAAAGGACGCACCTCTAAGAGTTCTTTACGCTTGGCGGCCATTTCGGCGTTCACCGCGGCGGCACTGTCATCAAAAAAGTAATGTTAGGTCAGTCGTGCGGTCATCGCCTTGCTCGGTCGTCTCCAGTCTTGAAGTGCGCTCCAAAGTGATGGATCAGGCCTGTTGAGCTTAGTTACCAACATAGAACTCTATGACTTATAACCCCGCCTAAACGGTGGCGCCAAAGAGCGTGAAATTCTGGAACTATATTGTTTTCGATCACTTCCATCATCTTTGGAGCGAGACACGAGTCGGGCGAACGCGAAAAAAAGTTGAAGTCGACGTACCCTTCATCTAATTCTTCATCTAATCCAACCGCATGGGGTCTCAAATCTGGCATACTCACAGAACGCAGCGAGTTCTCGATATCGGCTTCGCGTGCCTTGAGAAGTGAGCCGTGTATCCGACGAATAGCTTTGTTGAATAATGCCATTATTTGTTGTCCGGGCAAGTCCAAAGTTTTCATGCCGTCGTCGATGGTCTTCAGTTGCAGACCAAGGATGAGCAAAATCACAGCTTGCGTGTACGAAAGCGTCACGGGAATGCGTTTTGCAAAGTATGCGCGCGCGAGTGGGGGGACCAAATCACCAATCAAATGATGGTCCACCAAAGCGGCTGAGTATTTCTGGATGCGTCGTAAATCGTGCGGGCTCAAAATCTCATTGTCCGCCTTCAAGACGGAGTCGCGCCCCGCGCCTTGTTTTTCGTCCCAGTTTAGCTTTGGCGCCATCAAAGACAAACATAGACCTGGAGCAAGGTCTCTAAAAGCAGATCCCATCAAAGAAGTGAATCTCACGCGGAAATCTTCGTAGAACGCATCCACCCAGTGACCATCCGGGCTTTCCTCCTCGCCAACTGGAAAGCAAGGGCGTAACATGATGCACGAGTGTTCGCCCGTAGTCTCGCTTGACGTTTGTCTCAGGTACACAGGCTTATAGCCACCCTTGCTCCAGTAGCTGTAAAGTTCGGACGTGAGTCCGAATGCGGTGCCGATCCAGTTCACCCTCTCTGGCTTGCGCTCTGAGAGGTTTGTCAAAAGCGGCGGCAAATTCTCGCGAGGCTTGAGTGTCTCCTCTGTGAGCTTGCCTGTGTGCTGCCAGTGCTCAGTATTCGTCTTGGCGTCGATGTTCGACACTTCTTCTTCGCGTAAATCAGCCAATTTTCCTTCGTAATAATCGTGGATGAGCTGCAACGCACGAGAACCGTAACCTTGACGAGGCAAGTCCGGATGCACGGCGATGCGAACAATGCGCACCCCCGTGAAGGAAGGAAAGCCTTCATCCTGAAATTGCGATGCCATGGTCCACGGAATGAGGTCACCTTGTGGAGATAACCCCGCAGCCAGTGTTGCGTGCGCACTCTTCTGCGAGATCGCACCCTCTAAAGCTACCTGAATGACGCAAAGAATCTCTGGCAACATGTTTCGTGTTTCATCCACCGGCGCCAAGAGAACAAAGAGGCGGTGAGCCGGCGCATCAGACATGAGCTGCAAATCGTTCGGCGTGTTGCGGTAGTGACTAGAAACATATAGTGCCATCATTTTCTTTAAGAACTGCTCGCTTGCGGCGTGCGCACTGAATAAGGTATCACGCGACACCTCATAAAGTTCGCATGCACTGGGCGGAGGCAGCGCGTGGATGAGCGGCGTTAATGCATCCGCCGCATCGAGACACAACAAATCATTCAACCATTTTTCGATCCTATCTCCAGCAGCGTAACGAACAGGTTCAGCAAGAGCTACTTCTCTGAGCAATCGAGATCCACCTGTCGCCAGCTTCCCATCCTTGTTCGCCTGTTGTGACGTTGCCGCTTCCCTTCGCAAATTACCGATGAGTTTGATGCTCAACGCCCTCCCTGTGCCTTCGTAACCGTTGATTGTAGAACAAAGGAACACGAGATACGGCCCGAGCAACGCTTTTACCGTAGGCAGCGGAATGGCGGCTGCTTCATCGATGACGAGTAACTCGGCTTGCGTCGCACGCTCTGCGTGTTGAGGCAAAATGTACTGAATCGTTTGTCGATGACGTCTCGTGACGTTGACACGCACAATACACTTTCCAAACGCGGGGTTGGTGGACTCTACGAGATCGTAATCCAAGTGCTCTTTGTATCCAAGCGCATCGAAGCCTTTGAGAATGAATTCAAAGAATGTCTTCAAGTTTTCAGGACTGGGAGAAGTGACAAAAATGTTTGCATAACCCATTTCGACGGCTCCTGCGACAGCTATACCCATGGCAGCAGATTTACCGCGACCGCGCGCGGCGGTGAGCGCAACTGTTGATCGGAGGGTCTTCTCACTCGCAGCGTCGAGAAACGTCACCACTGCTTTGGCTTGATCCATAGTCTTACAGCACTTCACAAGCGGGCCAGCCGGCTCAACTTCCTCCATGCTCTCCTTCAGATCGGTAAGCTCTTGGGCCTCTCCCGCATGCTTTTCTTCAACTGGTTCTATGCCTCTAATATGCGAACTCGTTGGCAAAATATTCAACTCATCATCCATCATGATGCACGTCTGACACGCCCCTAAACTCAACGTGAATCGCTCATTAAATCTAGCGACCACGTCTTGGTGGCCCTCTGTGCGAAAACGCGAGTGCACGTCCATCGTCATGTTATACAGCTGCGTCAAGCTTTCCATGTTCGACAACAGCAGCACAATCAACCCTCCACCCTCCACGGTCTCGATCGTTCGTGCCAGTAAGTTCGGTGTCAGCGCCTCGAAATCTTGCAACACTGCCATCCCGTACGTGTTCCCCAAAATTTTCTGCGTATCCGCGTAATAACAGTACCGAATATTCGTCGACGCCACGAACAGTGAGAACGGATCCTCGTTCTCCGAATCCATCAAGCCAGAGTTTTGCATCTTCTTGATCTGTTTCGCTCGTTTCTTTTTATGCGAAGACAGGTACAAATCCTTCTTATAGCACCACAGCACGTTCGGCCTCGACTTCACCACCGCTTTACTCAGCATGTAATGCAAGTTGACGATTTGATCTCGTCCTCGATCGCCCACGAGCACGAACATCGTGCGTTCGTTGTTCTTCACCCCATTCTCCACGAGCGTGCGTATGCGCGCGTCCACTTTCTTCCGCATCGCGCGCGCGTTCGATGGCACCACTCGGTCGAGTCGCAATCGACGCGGTCGTCCCCGCGCCTCCTCGCGCGCGTCGCGTGCGCTTCGACCGTCGCGCACCGCGCGGACGATTACCGATCGCGCGGTTCCCTCGCTCGCGCGCGCGCGGTCCGTGCGTCGATCGCGCGCGTCGTCCTCTGCCGAGTCGCGTCGCGCCGTCGGCGGCGGCGGCGACGCTTTTACGCCAGCGCGCGACGCGACGCGACGCGACGCGACGCGACCGATCGATCGCGCGCGGCGCGGCGCGCGCGATGGGGAAGTCGAGCAAGGATAAGCGCGATATATACTACCGCAAGGCGAAAGAGGAGGGATGGCGCGCGAGGTCGGCGTTCAAGTTGCTGCAAATTGACGAGTCGTTCGATATTTTTCGAGACGTGCGACACGTCGTGGATCTGTGCGCGGCGCCCGGGTCGTGGTCGCAGGTTTTGAGTCGAAAGTTGTACCTACCCGCGTTGGCGCGAGGGGTCGAGGAGGAAGAGCTGCCGAAGATTGTCGCCATCGACTTGCAACCGATGGCGCCGATCGAGGGCGTGACGACGATACAGGGCGATATCACGTCGATGGACAAAGTGCGCGAGGTCCTGTCGCATTTCGATGGGAAACACGCGGATTTGATCGTCGGCGATGGAGCGCCCGACGTCACGGGTTTGCACGATTTGGATGAGTTTATGCAGGCGCAGCTCATACTCGCCGGCTTGACGGTGGCGACGCACATATTGAAACCAGGCGGAACGTTCATAGCGAAGATATTTCGGGGGAAAGACATCAGTTTGCTCTACTCACAACTGAAAATTTTCTTCCCCGAAGTCACGTGCGCCAAGCCGAAAAGTAGCCGGAATTCTAGCATAGGTACGACGATGATGGAGCCGCGCGCACGTTTTGGAGAAACTAACCATGTCTCGTTTTGCACCGCTCGCAGAAGCATTCATAGTGTGTCAGGGTTACTCCCCTCCAGAGGGATTCGAACCACATCAATTGACTCGTATTTTAGAAGCGCGTGCGACGTCTCACGCCGCTGGAGACGAGGGCGCGGCCGTGGGAACCAAGTCCTGGCCGAACAATGTGCTCGTGCCGTTTTTGGCGTGCGGCGATTTGTCGGGATACGACGCCGATCAGAGCTATGCGTTGGATGACACCAAAGTCAGACTAAAACCGGTGCAACCGCCGACAACACCGGCGTATATGAACGCAATCAAGCTCTTAAAGAGAAAGTGAAGAGAAATTGTAATTGAAAAGTAAGCAAAGACGACTTGTAAAAGTAGTTGGACGCGACGCGTCTTCATCTCTCGCCTCGCATGTCGCCGTCGACCTCGGGCGCGCACAACGTGTTCGTCTACGGCACGCTCAAGCGAGGCTTGTACAACCATCGCCTTCTCGAGCGCGGCAACGCGCGCTTCATGGGTGAAGTGCGCACGAAACGCGCGCAGCACGTGATGCTCCTGGCCGACGCTGGGTATCCATACCTCGTCAAATCGACGACGGATGACGCGCGCGTGATCGACGGCGAACTGTATTCCGTCGACGATGACACGTTGACACTTTTGGACGAACTCGAGGAGGTGTCGACCGGCATGTATACGCGAGAAACAATAGAGGTGGAGCGCCGCGAGGAACCGCGCGCGACAGAGGAGGCGTATTACTATTTAGCTGGTGACCGCGAGGACCTCGCGCGACTTCCGCGCATCGACGCGTACGACAAAGCACTCCACGACGACGTGTACTTACCCAAAGATCAGCGCGGGCGATGATGAAACCACGGCGCGCCGACGCGGCGCGCGCGCGCGACGCGCCGTCGCCCGAGTCTGAGAATTAAATAAATTAGTCTACTGTACACTTCATCAATTCGTCCGCTAATCGCTGTCGCTATCGCCCACGTATCCCGGCATCACCCCCACGCGCGTCGCTCGCATGATGTACTCCCCATTCACGTACTTGTGATACTTGTCGAACAGCGCCGTGGCGTCCTTCCCGAACGCCTCCTCCAGCACCGCCGCGCCGCCCGGGTGATACTCCACGTACGCCGTCAAGTTATACACCTTCCCGCGCAACCCGATCCAACAATCATTCACCGTCGCGTGCGTCGCGAGCTCCTCGAGCGAGATCACGCGCGACGCGTCCAGCGGTTTCGCGTCCGCGTCACCGCCGTCCACGCGCTCGCGCTTGGTGCGTCGCAACCAATCCATCTGCGAGTACCCGGGTCGCACGACGATCCGCGACGACGCCTGCGCGCTCGTCATCGCGTGCGTGCCCGCGCTCGCGGGGCGCTCGTCCGGCATCGCGCGCGTCAGTGAGGACGGTGGCGTCATCGAGCGCACGCAGAGATGGCGATGTGAAGCCGACACAGCGCGACGCCGCGATGGCGACGGCATCGGGACGCGTCGTCGCGCCGCGCGCGCGCGTCGACGGAGGTCGCGCGACGACGCGCGTCGGGCGTCGAACGCGCGGCGCGGCGACGCGCGCGCGCGCGGACGCGGATAAAGAAGACGACTCGGACTCGGCCGGCGCGGTCGTGACGTCGGCGCGGAAAGCGTCGTTCGGGCCGTCGCGGAAGGACGCGGACGCGGTGCGACGAGACTTGCTGGAAAAGTCGCTAGCTTCGGCGGGATGGGACGACGCGCGAATGTTCTTGGCGAAGCGCGCGTCGACGGCGCTGGGGAAGGCGGCGTGCGAGACGCTGGAGGCGTCGACGACGTCGAGAGAGGCGCGGAAGGCGCTGGATGAGACCGAAGCGGCGATGGCGATGGAGAGTAAACACGGCGTATCGCTCGAGTTCGGAGGCATGCTCACGGCGGAGGTGCGACGAGGATTTTATAAAACGAGGCAAGGGTCGCCGCTGGGCGGGGACGAACTCGCGGCGACGGCGGCGTTCTTGGAGAGCGCGAAGAGATTGAAGACATCCATAGAAGGCGTGACGGAGAGTGGGCGACGACCGCGGGCCTTGGTACCGTTGCGTGCGATTTCGGGCGAGATGATCACGCACTCCGAACTAGCGGAGAAGATTCGAGGCGCGGTGGAGGAGACGGGCGAATTTCGCGACAATGCGAGTCCGGAACTGCGTCGCGCGCGAGCGCAAAAGGGAGCGGCGGAAGGAAAGCTTAAGAAGGCAATGCAAGGAAAAGGAACGCCAACAACGCACCAAGGTCGTATGGTGCTCGCTATCCCGGCGCCGGCGCCGCCTGACGTGCTCGTCGTCGGTACGATGGCTGGCGGCGCGCTTGTGCTCATCGAGCCACCGGGGATTGTGACGTTGAATAGAGAGCTAGCACAAGCTGTGGACGCGGAAAAGAGTGCGATAGACGCCATCAAGCGCGAACTATCGAACGATATCGCGCTCGTGGTGGAGGAGTTGTTCGCGTGTTTAGAAATCGTCATCAAGTTGGACGTCATCGCGGCCAAGTGCAGATACAGTCAAGCTCTCAACGGTGTGCGCCCCGAGTTTTCTGTCTTTGCTGATGACGATGACGGCTTCTACGAAGCTTATGAAGATGAAGATGAAGATGAAGATGAGGACATTGAAGAGCAAGACGACGAAGGATTCGATGAAGCGCGAGAACAGACGAAGAAACCACCGATAGAAAAATCTTCTTTACTCCTCGAGCTTGTCGGTTTGCGACAGCCCGTATTGGCATCTCAAGCCATCGAAGCCGCCGCGGAGAGGCGCCAGGCCGCTGCAGAAGCCGTGGAGTCGCAAAATTCACGAGGCAGTAGTTCAACGGGGTACAAAGTCGCGACGCGAGGGTCCATCAAATCTTCAACCACGAAAGATGCTATTTTTGATGATTTCTTTGACGATTTTGACGAAGTCGAAGAAGATGGCGCGCCAAAGCTTAAGGGACCTATTCCTGTAGATATTTTCGCATCTAAGCGAACAAAGGTCGTCGTCATTACAGGTCCAAACACTGGTGGTAAAACAGCGGCGATGAAGGCCGTAGGCCTCGCCGCGCTCATGGCGAAATCCGGGATATTCATCCCTGCAGAGCGCGCCGTCATTCCATTCTTTGACAAGGTGCTCGTGGATATCGGTGACGATCAAAGCCTTTTGACGAGTCTCAGTACTTTTAGTGGGCGTCTCACTCGAGCTCAAGCAATTCTCGAGCAGAGCACGCCAGAATCACTCGTGTTGATGGACGAGGTCGGTACGGGCACGTCACCAGCTGAAGGCGCCGCGATTGGTTATGCGTTGCTCAAAGCGCTCGCTGGAATTATTCCCGGCCAACTGGGCGCTTGCCTCACTTTTGCGACGACGCATCACGGGCAGTTGAAAGCGCTCAAGTACGAACACGAGGAGTTCGAAAACGCTGCTGTCGAATTCGATGAAGCAGACTTACGACCGACTTACAAGCTCTTGTGGGGAGTGCCCGGGCGTTCAAGCGCGCTGCAAATCGCTACGAGATATAAATTGGATGCGGACGTCGTTCACGAAGCTCGAGAATTACTTGGAGAAGGTTTGGTGAGCTTAGATGATACAATATCTAAACTTGAAACCGCACGCCGCGATGCAGACGCGGATATTGCGACCGCAATCGGTATGCTTGATGAAATCGATGCCACTTTGCCACGAGTCGAAAACGCGATGGGCTTCATTCGCTCTGCGAGAGAGGCTGCCGCATATGCGCAAGCGAGTACGGTAATGACAATGATGCGAGATGCGAAGGCACGAGTTGCGGAAGTAGCGAGAGTAGAAAAGCAGAAAAACGCCATCGCACCGTCCAAGATTTCCGCAGCAGCGTCGGGTGAGACGGATCGCGAGCGCGCCGCGCGATTGGCGAGAGAGGCAGAGGAGCAACTGAAAGCGGAGCAGGATGCACTTCTCGCGAACTGGATTCCTTCCTCCGGAGAAGATGTGAAAATAGCGTCGACAGGCATGAGCGGTAAAGTTGTTTCCGTTGACGGATCGACGGTGACAGTTCAGGCTGGGATCATGCAAGTGAAGGTGGGCCTCGAAGACGTGTCGCAGGCCTTCGTTGCGACCACGGCGCCGCCAAAGATGAAGATTAAAAAGGTTCGTGGCGCATCCCAAGCCGCAAGACGCGCAGATGACTTACTCGCATCGTCTGCTCGCGTGTCAAAACCGACCCCGACTGGGAACACGAAAAGCTCCTTCGGAGACTTTGAGCTCTCAGAGGATGATATGCAAGCCACCGTCGGAGACGTCGTCGTCGTCAAAAAGTCGGGGTTCCGAGGCAAAGTCATCGACGACGAAGATGGTTTGCTCACCGTTCAAGCTGGAGCACAGAGAATATTGGCTCCAGCGCACACCGTGGAAATCAGTGGGTCGGCGAGCACGGGCAAGAAGACGGTGTCAAAGAAGAAGAAGGGCAAAAAACAAAGCTTTTTGCCCAGCGCCACGCCATCAGACTCAAAACCAGCAACGCCCGCGACTGATTCGTCTGCCTCGAGTCTCGCGGCTTTGCAAGCAAAGTTTGGGAAAAAAAATTAGCAACTTGTTTGATTGTATTGATTATTTGAGTAGATTTAGTGCGCGATAAGGAATCATTCGCGCGACGGCGGCGGCGGAGCCGAGCGAGAGTCCCGACGCCCGTCGTATCTATCGTCACGTCCTCGATGGTCGTCGTAGCCACGTCGGTCATCGTGACCCGAGTAACCGCTCCGTCTGCTATCGTCTCGTCGGTCTCTGTAATCGTCTCGTCGTCGATCTCTGTAATCGTCGCGTCGATCTCTGTAGTCGTCGCGACGGTCTCTGTAGTCGTCGCGACGGTCTCTGTAGTCGTCTCTGCGATAATCATCTCTGCGATAATCGTCTCTGCGATAATCGTCTCTGCGATAATCGTCTCTGCGATAATCGTCTCTGCGGTACCCGTCGCTGTCTCTGCGACGGTCTCTGTAATCGTCCCTTCTTCGATCGTCGTCGTACGGCCGTCTGGCTTCGTATCTACCGCGGTTATTGTTCGCTTGGTACCCTCCCTCCGGGCGTCCACGCTCCGCGATGGCGGCTCGAATGTGTCTCCCGCCCAACTCCGTCTCGTGCATCGCGCTCACCGCCGCCTCCGCGTGTTCTCTCGAGTGATACCTCACGAACGCGAACCCCCGCGCGCGATAGCTCCCGCGCTCCTTCGGAATGTACACGTCCCCGACGTCCCCAAACTTCTCGAACGCCTCGCGCAGATCCTCCTCCCGCAGCTCGTACGACACGTTATCGATCTTCACCGACACCAAGTTCGAGATGTCCGGCCTCTTCCCTCGCGGTCGCGCGTCCTCGCCGTCGTCGCCCTCGCGCGTCGCTCGCGCGCCGTCTCGCGCCGTCCGCCGATTGTCCCCGTCGCCGGCGTTCGCGTCTCCCGTCGCGTCTCCCGTCGCCTTCGCGTCGTCCGCGCCGTCGTTCGCGCGCGCGTCGTCGTCATCGCCGTTCGACATCGCTCAACCGCGCGTCGCCGTCTCGCGCGTCGCGAATCGCACCGCGCCGCATCCATCCATCGTTCGTGTCATCGCAAACTATCGAATCCCGTCCTCGTGTGCGCACCTCGCGCACCGCGCGATCGTCCGGCCGTTTGCGAGCCGCGGGGCGACGCGCGCGACCAGACGCGCGCGCGCGAGCGCGACGAGCGCGTCGACGACGACGCGGCGACGCGCGACGCGCGAACGAAACGCCGATGAACGCCGCGACGCGCGACGACGCGCGACGACGCGCGGAGACGCGAGCGGAGACGCGACGACGACGCGAAGGCGCGATTGATTGATTCGAGCGCGATGACGCGCGCGCGAAGCGTCGACGACGCGCGGGACGGCGGCGAAAGAGCGATGACGCGGTGGTGGACGTTGGAAACGTCGCGCGGGACGACGTCGAGGACGATCGAAACGGTCGACGACGATGGGGTGGGCGCGGGGACGACGTCGCGGCGTTTGAACGGGCGAGCGCGAGGGCGGGCGAGGACGACGACGGCGCGAGGACGGGGTGTGTGGGCGCTCGTCGCGCTCGTCGCGTCGGTGGCGCGAACGACGAACGCGGGAGTGGAGATGCTGGATCCCGCGGATTGGGGAGTGTGGCCTTCGTCGCAGTTGAATCAGAATAATTTAACCGTAGACGTGCACGGCGCGTCGTTCTTTTCGACGAACGTGTCGGCGTGTCGAGTCGGGGACTTTGTGGTGCCGCTCACGCACGTCAGCTCGACGTTAGTGCGGTGCACGGTGTCACCGAGTCTACGGTTGAGTAAAGGATATGCCTACGTCGAGGTTTCGATGAATGGATTAGATTTTACTAGCGATAGGATCACATTTACGCTGCACGAGCCGGTGAAGCTCGAGCAAGTGTTTCCGTACGGATGGGATATAGGTGGGGGCGGGGTGTTGCGAGTGAGCGGTTCAAACTTTGTGCCCGGATCGAGCAAATGCGCGTTTGGGGCCGGAAGTACCGGCACAGTGCCGGCTGTGAGCGGGTTAGCGCCCTCAGAGGTCGTTTCCAGTGCATTTATGAAGTGCGAGACGCCGGCTTTTTCGACAGTCGGGATGACCGACACGTCTTTGCGTTCCTGGGGAGACTCGGGATCTCTCAGCGGTAGTCGGGCATTCGAAGTTTGGCGAGAGCCATGCTCGATAGAAATTTTCACCACGTGGAATTCTACCAAGGCTGAATACGGAGGCGTCGCCGTCGTGCTTCAGGGAAGTGGGAACGAAGATCTCGTCGAGCCGAATAACATGTTTGGTTATTCATGTCATTTCGGCACAATCACGGTAAGCGCGGTGATGGACACGTTGACGATCAATAGGACTGTTACGTGCATCTCTCCGGCTTCGCAACATCCGAGCACGAGCGTTGAACTTTGGACCGGGCCAAATATAGACTCTTTCAAGCCTTGCACCACGTTCCCGACATTTGCGTATCCCGCAGACAGCGAAGACACGTACACAGAAGTGGTTGGCGATGAAACTACAGTGGTGTACACTGGGACAAATATTTCTGCCGTACCGACATACGTCACCACATCTGGAGGATCGGTGATATCACTCAGCGGTATCAGCCTCTCTACTGCATCGTTATGTAGAGTCGGCTCGGATGCATCCGCTCCGGTTCACTTTGTATCTTCCTCTCTCATTCAATGTGAGATTCCTCCGCATACTGAAGGCGAGGAGTATCTTTATAGTGCACCAAGCGCGAGTGTGGAAATCACTAGCGTGTATTTTACTGCACTCGCGGAGATTAGCTCCGTTTTACCGAGCACGGGAGGCCTCGAGGGCGGGACTGCGGTCAGAGTTCGTGGGGCAAATTTCAAGGATACAGATGACTTGCTTTGTAGATATGGATCAATATCCGTGTTGGCAAGTTATTACTCAACCACACAAGTACAGTGCGTCACCCCAGCGCACATGATAGGTAGTATTCCCGTAGGTGTCGGGCGCCGCGATGGTATATCGCATTCATTTTGGGGTGATAAGTTGTTCGTTTACGACTCAACCGATATTCTCGGCGCCGTCATGCCATCTGTCGTGAACAACGTCGGATCAACATCTCTGAGCCTGGTCTGGTCGGTTGTCTACAGCGGCGGTACAGGGTGCAAAGTCGGTGGTGTTCTACTCGACCCATGTACCGTTTCAGGTAGCACGACACCGGGTTTCGTTCAGGTTTACTCGTACACTTTTGCAAGCGACGAGCGCGTGAGCGAACCTGCGGCGTTTGCTTACTACACGTCTCCAATTGTGTCAGGCTCGATTCCCGTCGTTCTCCAGAACTTCATTCCAACTGTCGTTTATATGCTAGGCTCAGACTTTGTCGACGAGGCGAATGTACTCTGCTCCTTTGGTGACAAAGCCGTAGACGCGACTTTCGTGTCATCTGCTTTGGTCAAGTGCGCTTCCCATTTGGTGGGCGCCGTCGGCAATACGGATGCACAAGTCGGGTTTGGTAGCGCGAGTGACGACGGCGTGTGGAGTCGAACGGTAATGTCGCTGAGCGTGGTCGACATACTCACGATGAGTAGTGTCAGTCCGACACGAGGAGTATTGGCTGGCGGCACCGTCGTCACCGTCACGGGAACTGGTTTTGAGGGCGGCGGCGTTGTCTACTGTCGCATAGGTACGGTTTCGTACATCGAAGCACGAACTATACACGATAAGAAAGTGGAGTGTACCGCTCCGTCGTACTACGATGAAACGGTTGATATTCAAGTCGCTATCCTGGGCAATGTGTACGCGGACACGGCGCAGTCATTCGTGTACAGCACGGGTGTTGACGTAGTCGCCATCATTCCTCCTACAAGCCCTCTAGCTGGTGGTACTGCCATCAGCCTCTTTGGTTTGGCTGGCAGTGTAGGCGATAGCTATGATTGCGTGATGAGTGGTGCTGCGGTAGCTGGTACGATTAGCCGCTTTGGTGAAGTTGAATGCGCGAATCCCGCCGGTGAAGAAGGCTTCGCCGCTGTCGGCATTGGGAGCATCATCGATGACGAGATTGATCAGCAAACCATCGAATACGCGCGGGCACCGGTGATATCATCTGTTTACCCTCTGAACGGCCCAACGTCGGGTGGCACGTTGATTTACACTTCAGGCTCACACATGCGTGACTCTGCATACCTGTCTCTTGAAGCTAACGCCGGCGCTTCGAGTCACTTTGTCAGCTCAGCGCTAGTCGTTACAGAGCTCCCAATTTCGACCGCAGCCGTGTTCAGCGCTAGTGTGAAGCAAAATGGCAACTTGGTGAGTAACGCGCTGACGTTTGCGTCACGCGCTGCCGTCACGCTGAGCTCTGTGACTCCGACTGGGATTGCTATTTCGGGCGGGAGCGTCGTGTACGTGACGGGCTCGAACATGCCAAACGACAACACTCTATATTGTTCCTTCGGCACGATTCTTGTTTCGGCGCAGTGGTCATCAAGCACAGCGGCAAACTGTGTGAGTCCCGCTCATCTGGTCGATAGCACCAGTACGAAGTTTAGGGTGCACGCCGATGGCCTATCATCGACAACATCCAAAGACATAACGTACGTGTCCACTTCTGAAATCACCGAGACGCTGCCACCGAGCTTGAGTGCCACGGAGTTGCCAGCGTCGGTGACTATTCTCGGCGCTTGGTTGGCGAGCGCATCTTGCGATGGGATCGCTCTCTCGCTCAACTCTACTTGGGCGTCCGAGTTTGCGTGCACGCTCGACCCTGTTGGCGTTGGTTACACTGCCGTGAGCGTGATTTCGCGCGGCCAGACGATGAGCGTTTCGTATTTGATCAAAGAGACGCCACTATTGCTGAGCGTTTCCCCTCCTGGCGCGTCAACTATGCCTGGTGAGCTATTCACGTTGACCGTGCAGCACTTTATCGCTGATGATGCCGATCAATTCCACTGTTTATTTGACGCCACGAGCGCGGTTGCGCCACACATAATCTCCTCTAGTTTGATCCGGTGCGAGTCAGTCGCGACGACAAAAGTGTCGACGCGCTTGACCATCGAGGGTGGCGATGGCGCTTACCCACTGTCTCGACAAGCTGCTCCGGTGGTCTCGAGCATCGCGCCATCGTCGAGCGGTGATATTGGAGGGACGTTGGTTACGCTCACAGGCACGAACATTCCTCTCATAGACAACTCTGCCGTGTGTTCGTTTGGTTCAATTGGTCCCATCGCTGCGCAGTACGCCACTACTACGACAGTACAGTGTGTGTCTCCTGCAGGTGTGGTGAGTTCATCGGCAAATATCTGTGTGAGCGTTTTCAGCACTGCATCACCGTCCAGAAGCTGCAATACTACACACGCGCTTCAGCGATCGGACATTCTCGGCGCCGTCATGCCGTCTGTCGTGAACAACGTCGGATCAACATCTCTGAGCCTGGTCTGGTCGGTTGTCTACAGCGGCGGTACAGGGTGCAAAGTCGGTGGTGTTCTACTCGACCCATGTACCGTTTCAGGTAGCACGACACCGGGTTTCGTTCAGGTTTACTCGTACACTTTTGCAAGCGACGAGCGCGTGAGCGAACCTGCGGCGTTTGCTTACTACACGTCTCCAATTGTGTCAGGCTCGATTCCCGTCGTTCTCCAGAACTTCATTCCAACTGTCGTTTATATGCTAGGCTCAGACTTTGTCGACGAGGCGAATGTACTCTGCTCCTTTGGTGACAAAGCCGTAGACGCGACTTTCGTGTCATCTGCTTTGGTCAAGTGCGCTTCCCATTTGGTGGGCGCCGTCGGCAATACGGATGCACAAGTCGGGTTTGGTAGCGCGAGTGACGACGGCGTGTGGAGTCGAACGGTAATGTCGCTGAGCGTGGTCGACATACTCACGATGAGTAGTGTCAGTCCGACACGAGGAGTATTGGCTGGCGGCACCGTCGTCACCGTCACGGGAACTGGTTTTGAGGGCGGCGGCGTTGTCTACTGTCGCATAGGTACGGTTTCGTACATCGAAGCACGAACTATACACGATAAGAAAGTGGAGTGTACCGCTCCGTCGTACTACGATGAAACGGTTGATATTCAAGTCGCTATCCTGGGCAATGTGTACGCGGACACGGCGCAGTCATTCGTGTACAGCACGGGTGTTGACGTAGTCGCCATCATTCCTCCTACAAGCCCTCTAGCTGGTGGTACTGCCATCAGCCTCTTTGGTTTGGCTGGCAGTGTAGGCGATAGCTATGATTGCGTGATGAGTGGTGCTGCGGTAGCTGGTACGATTAGCCGCTTTGGTGAAGTTGAATGCGCGAATCCCGCCGGTGAAGAAGGCTTCGCCGCTGTCGGCATTGGGAGCATCATCGATGACGAGATTGATCAGCAAACCATCGAATACGCGCGGGCACCGGTGATATCATCTGTTTACCCTCTGAACGGCCCAACGTCGGGTGGCACGTTGATTTACACTTCAGGCTCACACATGCGTGACTCTGCATACCTGTCTCTTGAAGCTAACGCCGGCGCTTCGAGTCACTTTGTCAGCTCAGCGCTAGTCGTTACAGAGCTCCCAATTTCGACCGCAGCCGTGTTCAGCGCTAGTGTGAAGCAAAATGGCAACTTGGTGAGTAACGCGCTGACGTTTGCGTCACGCGCTGCCGTCACGCTGAGCTCTGTGACTCCGACTGGGATTGCTATTTCGGGCGGGAGCGTCGTGTACGTGACGGGCTCGAACATGCCAAACGACAACACTCTATATTGTTCCTTCGGCACGATTCTTGTTTCGGCGCAGTGGTCATCAAGCACAGCGGCAAACTGTGTGAGTCCCGCTCATCTGGTCGATAGCACCAGTACGAAGTTTAGGGTGCACGCCGATGGCCTATCATCGACAACATCCAAAGACATAACGTACGTGTCCACTTCTGAAATCACCGAGACGCTGCCACCGAGCTTGAGTGCCACGGAGTTGCCAGCGTCGGTGACTATTCTCGGCGCTTGGTTGGCGAGCGCATCTTGCGATGGGATCGCTCTCTCGCTCAACTCTACTTGGGCGTCCGAGTTTGCGTGCACGCTCGACCCTGTTGGCGTTGGTTACACTGCCGTGAGCGTGATTTCGCGCGGCCAGACGATGAGCGTTTCGTATTTGATCAAAGAGACGCCACTATTGCTGAGCGTTTCCCCTCCTGGCGCGTCAACTATGCCTGGTGAGCTATTCACGTTGACCGTGCAGCACTTTATCGCTGATGATGCCGATCAATTCCACTGTTTATTTGACGCCACGAGCGCGGTTGCGCCACACATAATCTCCTCTAGTTTGATCCGGTGCGAGTCAGTCGCGACGACAAAAGTGTCGACGCGCTTGACCATCGAGGGTGGCGATGGCGCTTACCCACTGTCTCGACAAGCTGCTCCGGTGGTCTCGAGCATCGCGCCATCGTCGAGCGGTGATATTGGAGGGACGTTGGTTACGCTCACAGGCACGAACATTCCTCTCATAGACAACTCTGCCGTGTGTTCGTTTGGTTCAATTGGTCCCATCGCTGCGCAGTACGTCAGTTCACTGGTTGTGACGTGCGTGTCCCCGGCTGGTGTTTCATCGGCGAGTTCGAGTGTATGCGCGAGTGTTTATAGCGCATTGTCGCCATCGAAAAGCTGTGCGTCAAGCCCCATGACTTACGTTGCGCCAGTAGATCCGCCAGTTATTTTGGATCACGGCGTTTCTAGCAAGCAAGGCGGTTACTTCTTCTTGTGGAGAAGCTCGGCGTCCTACTTGCTAGTTCCTACTTTGTCCTTCGTCGAATTCGGTCGAGGAAACGCGACAATGTCGAGCACCATAGTCAGCGTGTATATCGCGCCGCAACTACCTGGAGGCTTCACTACAGTCTCAGCCATAGACGAAGTTGGAGGTGTTTCTTTCGATCAAGTCATGGTGCAACCGGTGCCGACGATAACTGGTTTGAACCCACGAGTCACACCCGCTGCAGGAGGCAGCCAAGTGTGGATTTCAGGCACAGATTTAAAGAGTGAAGTTCTTAAACTCAGCGTTGATGATGCGAACGTCGACTACAACATTGTCTCGTCTGCTTTGATCGTCATTCAAACGCCGAACCACGCTTCTGGAGGCTCAATTATAAAAGCTCAACTTGGCAGTCGGACAGATTCCAGTGGCGTCGGCATCGGCCCTTTCACCTCGACTGGTCTTGATTATATCGATGGTATAGATCTGACGAGCATTAGCTCGAGCTTAGGACCCACTACGGGTACTATGAGCGTTTCTCTGGTTGGTGAAGGGTTCTCCGATACCTCTGAGCTCGGATGCAGATTTGGCACCTTGGGCCCCGTTACAGCGAGCTACGTGCACGGTCGTGAGATTCGATGCGCTGTTCCTAATCATATTGCTGGACAAGTGCCAGTTGAGGTGTCTGCAAATCGACGCGATTTTACGTTCAACTCGACTATACCTTCAAATGGAGCGGTGTGGGGTACTTCAACCTATTATTACTGGAGTGCCTCCCCGGGTGGTACACCGACAACATACAGAGGCGTCACGTACACTTATGCAAAGTCCCCATATAACGTCGATGCAGTCATACCAGCGCACGGACCAATGCATATCACGACTGAATACACAATATTCGGCGCGGGATTGGACTCTGCCGTTACAGACTTGTGCAGCTCGTTAAACGTCACCGCAAGACAAGTCTCATCGACCGACGGTTCCATCACGTGTTCCTGGGGTGCAAGCGCAGTGGCGGGTTTCGTACAGGTTGGAGTCTATGCAATCGTATCCACATACACGCAATATGATTCGACACAAACGCAGTTTGAGTACTATGATCCTCTATCGGTGACTAGTGTGGATCCACTGGTTGGACCCGTGGATGGTGGCACGGTTCTATTCATGTCTGGCGCAAATTTCCGCAAAGGCGACGTGAGCCGAGTCATGTTTGGAAGTACCGCCGTCGTTTCGCACGTCGTTTCTTCTGCTCTCGGCATTATCGAAACGCCCACATTCGCGACGAAAGGAACAAAAGCGCTTTACGCGTCGACGCATGAGCATTCGCCATCGACTGCCTTCACTGCGCTCGATCAGCTGTTACTTTCATCCGTCTCGCCCACGTTTTCCCCTATCGAAGGGGGGTCGACATTGATCGTCAGTGGTGATAAACTTTCAGCGCCGTCCACTATTTGGTGCCGTGCCGGCACAATTGGTCCTTTTTATGCACGTGCATACGATTCCAAAGTACTCAAGTGTATCTCTCCGGCTCACAGCAAAGAGAGCGTGCATCTTCAAATTTCCATGAACAAGCGAGACTGGCGTTATGAGCTCACGCTCAGTCTTGCGAACCCCGCGTTACCATCTGGTACGTCGGTGGATTCTATTTTGACGCTTGATTACGTTTTCCCAGCGAAAATCAAGGATGTCCTTCCTCGCGCTGGTCACGTGACGGATCAAGTTGCGACCGTTGAGGCCTTTTACGAAGCGCCGTATCCAGCTCAAAACGTCTCCTCACGAGGTTGCCTCACGGGAGGTACTACATTAACGAGTACTTACTCTGTGACGACGAATATCTACTCCATTCTATGCACGTTGGAACGAGATTCGTTCATCGAAGGAATGTATCCCATCATAATCACAGGACCTGATGCCGCCAATACGTCGTTCTCTGGTAGTTTCCATTATGTCACGTCGCCGACAATCGACGCGTGGGGGCCAGAGGTGATTCACACCGGCGGCGGCACATTAGTCTCTGTCATGCTGGTCGATGCGATTTCGGACGGATTAGTGTGCATGTTCTCGCCTTGGTATCAGAACGAGTTCACCGCGACGTTCGCCATCGATGCACACTTTGTGAGTTCATCGTTGATTATTTGCGAGTCACCGTACGCAGATCCCCTGATTGAAATTGGCCTGACGGCTGGCTTATTGGGTACGACACCGGAAGATGGGCAAGCCGAGCTTAACTCGATCATGCGACCAGCTATTACGAGTTTACAAGCGGATAGCTTATTCCTCGATGGCGGTAGCGCCATGAACATTTTCGGAACTGATTTGGGTATGCAAGTGTATGATCTGTATGCGTCACTTGGTACGATTTCGCCTCTCGCTTTGCGCTGGGTGACCGCTGCACAAGTCGAAGCAATCAGCCCCGCGACTGTCAGTGGAAATAAAATGCTGTTTTTGTCGCACGCCTTATCGGCGAGAAGTGATCCATACGAGGCAGAGTTGACGTTCTTCAAGCCATTCGAACCGAGTCCGCTCATCCCGAGTGTCGTACCGGCGAAGGACAACGTATTCGTTCGTTTGCACGCGCACATCGGTAGCCTGCCTTCGTCAGTACCGACGTGCAATCCAGCTGCGCCGCAGTACACGCTCTGTCAAGAAGCCAATAACATAGGCGGAATCCTCACGCAAATTCACTCGGTCAACTTTGCGATACTTCAACTCCCAGGAGGAGCAAATCTGACTGTGAATGTCCCGCAGCTCGCTTACGTGGATGGCGCATCATCCGCCACTGTTCAGCCAAACATTGCGGTGACGGGAGGTGGCACTGTCGCGGTCGTGTCAGGAGTGAACTTCGTCGAGGGCATGACGTCGATTCGTCTCGGCGATGTGGCACAGACGAACCCATACATTTCACAGAGCTTTTTGTCTTCGGCGTTGATTCGCTTCGAGGCCCCAGCGGGCGCCTCTGATGCGACTGCCAGCATCTACACATCCACAGGTTTCGTCGATTCCGATTCGTGGGGCTCGGCAGGAGCCGTTATGAAGTACCGCAGTTTGCCAAGCATGACGAATGCCGCCGCTTTGGAAACTCTGGAATCAGGAGGCAGGCTCGTCAAGTTAACTGGAAGTGGGTTCGTGTCGAACCGCGATTTATTTTGCAAGTTTGGTGAAATTCATGTTCGAGCTACTTATGTGAGCGCTACGATTTTGAATTGCGTCGCTCCTGGTCTTAAACCTCAGACTTATTCGGTCAGAGTGTCAAACAACATGCTGGATTACAGCAAATTTGTCAACTCTGCAAGTTCTGACAGCGACACCGACGTCACAGTCACTCCTGTACCAGACTTCACTGGTGGTATCAATTCCGCCACGAACCTCTTCGGACCCAACTCAGGAGGCACATTAATTTCATTCTCGTTCAGTGCTTCTGTACCCTCTTCGTTAGCGTGCAAGTTTTTTTCGAGATATGGAAACGGTTTCATCAGCGATTCGAGCACGGCCAAGTGCTTGACACCATCGAGTGACGCAGGCTTTGTGCCAGTGCAACTGTCGCCCAGTTCCGAAGCTGGGACTTCGTACACTGCAATTGGGATTCAGTTCGAGTTCCAAGAAGCACCAGAAATCGACATGGTATACCCGGAGATGGGCGTCTTCGGGGGTGGGACAGTCATCAATGTGCACGGAGACAACTTGATTCAATCCGTTTCTGTCGCCTCACATGGATCGCCGATGATGCCAGGAACGTCGGTGGACGGCTTATCTTGCCGCTTCGGCGGGATGTATACCGTTGGTGCCGTTCATGTGTCTTCCACGATCATGCGATGTGAGACTCCCACGTTCTCCATCGGTTTGATGGACGCGCCCCTTGTGGTTGATCTCTCCTTGAATGCGGACGATTGGACCGGTTCTCAAATCGTCTTTGAACCGATTGAAAATATGCCGCTCTCTTCGTTGTCACCACTTGCTGGGACTCGCGCTGGTGGTACCACACTCACTGTTGCGAGTAGTTATTTCCCTCCAGACACTCCAGTTTGGTGTAAATTCGGCACCACTGGTCCCATCCACGCGCTGTTCAACGGCGACGGAAGCGTGCGATGCAAATCTCCTGCAAAAGCAGAAGGAGACATTCCAATCGCGATTTCGCGCGGTAATCCGATCGATTTCGCATTCGACTACACAAAAATATTCAAAATGTAGCACTTTAGAATTAGTTCATAGTCTTTAGCGCGTGCGTTGTCGTTTGCAATAGTAATCGTCGACGTTCAAACGCTCGTCGCCACGCGCTGACGATCCCGAGACAGTCACCAAAACTATGTCGGTATCGAGGCGGGCTTCACTCCGAGCCGCAACCATGCGTTTCAAGTTTCTCATCGTATATCTGGTCGTCTCATCGCACTTCGTCATCGCTCTCGCGCAAAACACGTGCCCGATCGACGCTGGCCGAGTTGATCTGGTTGGGCTCGGCGAGGCGTGCTCCCTGTCGCTCGAAGACCTCTGCGAGAGCTGCGTGTGCTTCTTAGGCGAGAGATTGGCGCAAGCTGGGTATGACGTGTCGCAACTGGACCTGGACGCATGTGCGGTGCAGAATCTAGACGTACTATTACAAAACGGGGCGACCATCGCGGCGTTCCTTCGAGTTTCGCAGTGTCCTCGAGACGATTTGCCTTGTTTGACGACGCCACCGCCGCCTCGCGCTCCACCGATGCCGACGGAATGGCTTCGAAACACGAATGAATCGTACATTCGTCCGGATATTGAGGATGAATTTGGCGCGGTAGAAGCTCGAAACACGAATGAATCGTACATTCGTCCGGATATTGAGGATGCATTTGGTGCGGTAGAAGCTATGAATGGAACTGGAGGGATGGAGACTTCGGACAAGTCAGCGGCGACTGCAGGCATCGCACTCGGCGTTGTGGCTGGCGTTGTGGGCATGGCCGCGTTCGTCTTTGTCAGATTTAGATCTCAGCAGCGTTGGAAACTCCGTGAAATCTTTGCGCACAACGTAGTGCCACGTTATAAGTACCCTACTACGGTAGAGCTGAAAAACGTGACGTGCTCCGTGGATGATGATCGCATCATAATTGATGACGTAAGTGCGACGTTTCACCCAGGGGAAATCGTGGGCGTTCTGGGACCGAGCGGCTGTGGAAAGACGACGCTCATGAACGCGCTTGTTCACGGAAACTTTCTCAAAAGTGGAACGATATTGGTAAATGGAGAAGAGTTGGACGAAAAGCGACACAACCTCGCGTTTGTTGCGCAGCACACGCCTATGATCGCGCAGTTAAGCGTTTACGAAACGTGCTGGGTCGCAGCAAGCCTACGACTACCCTGGTTCTTGCACGCGAACGAGCTGCATGAGCGCACTCATGATGTCATAAATTCTCTCGGATTAACACACGTCTCCAACTCTCGCGTTGGCGGGACGCTGTCACAGAAACAAACATTGAGTGGAGGCGAATTGCGCAGGGTTGCGATCGCGCAGGAGCTGGTTGTGGATCCAACAACGATTATCTTAGATGAGCCGACTTCTGGACTAGATGCACACACGTCCTGGCGCGTATTCACACTCCTGCGTGATCTCGCATCTCACCAAGAAAAGGTCGTCGTCGCAACCGTGCATCAACCGTCGAGGCGTGTCCTGGATAATTTTCACAAAATTCTTGTTCTCACGCAGAACGGCCGCTTGCTGTGGACGGGTTCGCCGGCCGAGCTTGATAATACGTTGACTATGATTGACATGGAAGCTCCGCCTGGAGTGAGCACTGCGGAGTGGTTGTTGGATATCGCATGCGATGAAGCCAAGCAGAATCGTTTCATCTGTGCAGTACAAGCGACGCGCGACGAAAAGCCATCGTCGGTGGCGTCGAAACAACACTCCAGACTTCAAGTTCCAGCCGCCGAATGTATGTACGATGAGTACACATCTGCCATAAAAACAGCACGCGTGCTCTTGTGGCGTGCGTTTGCGGTCATCAGTAGAGAGCGAAGAGTGCTAGTCTCGCACTATTTTACGCCAATCGTGATCGGTTTGATTTTAGGTCTTCTGACTGACGCGACTAACGATCTCGAGGGCTTCCAGAATCGAATGGGATCTACGTTCTTTCTTCTGGTGTACTTTGCATTGTCAGCGATGACTCTTATCGATGGGATAAACAACGAACGGGAAATTGCGAGGCGACAAGTCCGCGCCAAGTTCTACGGAAGCGAGCTGTACTTTTTCACCAAACTCGCAATCGATTGGCTGTTTTTGAGAATCCCACCGGCCTGTCTCGCAATTGTGGTTTTCTACTTTTTGATGGGTCTTAGACTTTCGTTCACCGCGTTCTTTACCTTTCTTGCCTTCATTCTGCTTTTTATTTTATGTCAGTCGGCTCAGTGCGCCACGATGACGTTTGTTTCTACTTCAACGGCTGCCGCAACTTTGGCCAACACTGTCGTCTTACTCGTCGATGCAGTGTTTGCTGGATTCTTGATAAACGTCAAATTACTCCCCCGCGGAAGTGCGTGGGTGCGTTACCTATCGCCTTTCTATTTCTCATGGGGAGGCATTCTTGCCTCCGAGATGCGAGGCGGTCCGTACTTGTTCAATGCTGACTTCGATGGCCAGCAAGTCAAGGTCCCAGTACGCGGCGCAACTTACTTGAATGTCATTGGCGTCGAATATGATCACGTTGGACGCAATCTTTTCGGACTGACTGGTTTACTTTGTGCGTGCACGCTCTGCGGACTGTTCGCAATAAAGTTTGGCGATAGAATCAGACAGAGGCATTTACATTAATTTTACAAAAGTCTCAGTCGCTATCTTCGTCCTGTGGCGCGATTCGTTCAGCCCAAAACACCATTGAGTCAAAAATATCATTATCATCGCTTTCGTCGTCGTCGTCGTTCTCCGCAGCGTCTTCTTTTGCCTCGAACTCGATTTGACACACGCTTTGCCAGCGAATAACAACTTCCGCAGCGTCTTTTGCGCCCTCAAGAACGTCCATAGGTAAAGTTGCCAAAGTTTTTGCCTTATCTAATAACTCGCTGATGCCTTGGATCGCGGCTAACACCACGGCGGCGTCCGGATCGAATCTGACGCGCTCGCAAAGAAGCTTAATCGTCGCCGTACTGAGAGCGAGAAACGCGACGTCGCCCTTCTCTGCACTCGACCACGGAGAGAATATGAACTCCAAGGCGCGAATTGCCGCCAACCGAAGCGGTGTCGGTCGAGTCGTATCAGATGCGAACGCAAGCGCTTCGAGCGTGGTCGGTAAGAAGGGCCGGAGACACACCACGCCGCTGTTGAAGTACTGGCCCAAAGCCTCCGCCGCAGCCATCTGCTCTTCGACGACGCCAGTGGTGATGGCTGTTCTATGCGAAGCTGACTCTGTTTGAGCGAGAGCCGCGACTGCCGCAGATGCCGCATCGATCGCATACGGCTCAAACTTGTCCTCCAGTGCGACGGCTAATCTACCCAAGCACTCGTGCGCGCACTCGCGAGCAATAGTGTCTGCGGACGTTAGCGCCGATGCCGCGGTCTGGAGCAGCAACTCAAGCAATCCATTCGGAGCGCGCTCGATGCCTACGACACCCAAGATGGTCGCCATCGTCGCCACTGATCTCGCTTGCAACTCCGTACCGTTTCCGGTTTGTTCCGCCGATTTAGCGCGAGCAAGCAAAAGTGACAAAATATCACTAGCGTACGGAGTGAAGTAATCAAGAGAGCATTGCGCCACTGCACCAAATGAATGCGTCGCACGCGCGGCTGTACGCCAAGAAAGGTCCATCGTCTGCGCCTTTAAAGCCTCTATGAGCGGCACTATAAGCGGCGCGATTGCCTCACCGAGGGAGTTTTCGCACATCTTCGATAACGCACCGTGCACAGCCCACTGGCAACTTCGAGGCGCGTGTGTCAACATGCTCGCGATGAGCGAGAAAGTCGTACCCGCGTATTCATCCGCCATCTCTGGCTGACAGTGCGTCGCCATCATGCACATGGCCTCCATCGCGGCAACTCTGAGATTCACATCGACGCATTTCATGGTCTCAGTGAGCTCGGGAATGAGCACCGGGAGATGTGATGTCACGCCCTCACCTTGGGTACCTTCTGTGATCGCCGCAAACACTCTCCACGCCGCGGGTGCGTTCGCGCCGCCTCGCAGCCGCTCGAGAAGATTCAGCGCCGGGGCGACGACGAAGTGGTTGGGAATCGTACTCGCAAGCGCGCGAAGAGCACCTCGAGCTAACGCCGCGGGCGACGAACTCTGTTCGTCCAAACCTTCGCCCTCGACATCTTCGTCATCAAATGAACGCTCTTCGGCTTCCAAAGAAATCGTCAGCAACGGCGGCACGAGCGCGGCGGAAATTGGACCGCCCTGACCCAAAACGTGCGGGTCGTACTGTAAATCAATCTGACCAGCCATCGTTTCCGTCAACAGCTCGGCGTGCTTCTTCGCCATCTTTGTCAAAATCAGCAGTGCTGGCGCACGAATAGAGCCGGCGTCTAGCTTTGGATTGGTGCCGAGGCGTAGCGCGAGCTCCAAGATTTGAATCAGCGCGGCGTTGTGCGCGCCGTAAACGTCCTCTCGCGCCCCGACTAAAGCCGACATCGCTTCGAGCGACGCGCCGAGCAGCCTGCCGTCTCCTATTTCTAGCGATCGTTCCGCACATCGTACCAACTCGACTGCGCACGCGGACAGCGCGGGTCCGAGCGTCGGCGCGACGCACCAACTTCCCGCCAACTTGCCGACGCCGTCCAAAGCCGCGTACCTCACGTTCGCGTCTTCATCCGACGACACCATTCGCACGAACATCACCAGTAACCTCTCATGTTCGCTCACCATGCGCGCACCGAGCGATTCACAAAGCACCGCGTACGTCCGCGCGCTCGCCTCTCGATGACTCGCCTCGCCGCTCGCGCTCGCCGCGTCGAGCGCCGTCCACAACTCGCGCCATTCCCACCCCTCTCCTCCCTCCGCGCACCCGCACTGCGCCAGAACATCCACGCAATTCACGAACGCTCGCATCGACGCTCGCCCTCCGCGTCCACCATCCTCGCCTCCCGCGTTCGCCGGAAACAACGCGCGAAGCGTCTCCGCTCGGCACGCCTCGCGCGTCGTCGCCTCCGTCCCGCGCCAAGACGTCCCCAGCGCGTTCGCCGCCAGCACCCCGCACGTCTGCCGCTCCGCCGCCGTCAGCGCTTCGCCCTCGCCGTCGTCGCTCGTCGTCACCGCGCGCAGCAGCTCGAGCGCGCACGCGCCGTCGCGCGTCGCCGCCGCGAGCTCGCGCTCCGCCGCCTCGCGTCGCTCGCGCGTCGCGCGCGCGTCCGCGACGACGCGCGCGCACTCGACGCACGACGTCGCGCGCATTCGTGCGCGCCGCGCGCCGCGCGCCGCGGCGTCGTCGTCCGCCGTCGCGCACGAATGCGCGCGCCGGCGGGACGCGATGCGTCGCGATTCGAACCACCGCGCGCGAGGTTCGCGCGCGCGCGATCGATCGACGGCGCGAGGTTGGACGACGCGCGCGCGCGATCGATCGCGAACCGATCGACCGCGCGTCGACCGCGCGAGACGACGACGCGGCCGGCGCGCGCGACGATGACGACGACGACGACGGCGACGGCGACGCCGCGCGCGACGGCGCCGACGCGCGCGACGCCGCGCGCGACGCGACGCGCGCGCGCGACGCCGCGCGCGACGACGGCGATGCGTCCGGGCGCGACGCGGACGACGACGCGGACGACGACGTCGCGCGTCGCGACGGGCGCGACGCCGCTCGGTGACGTCGCGGACGCGGAGACGGTGATGCTGACGTACGGCTCTATAGGCGTGTTCGTCGCGACTATCGCGTTCTTCGTGTACCGCGCGTTCGGGTCGATGATGTTCGGGCCGACGGCGACGGCGTCGCACGTGCTCGTGAAGGATCGAGCGCGCGCGGAGGCGCTCAAGGCGGAGATCGAAGCCGACGTCGCCGGAGGCGCACCGTTACGAGCGAAATTCGCGCGCGTGGCGGAGCAGCACTCGACGTGTCCGAGCGCCAAGAAGGGCGGCGAGCTCGGCGCGTTCAAGCCGGGACAAATGGTCAAGGAGTTCGACGCCGTCGTCTTCAGCGGCGAGATCGGCGCCGTCCTAGGGCCGGTGGACACGCAGTTCGGCAGTCATTTAATCTTGGTCACCGATCGCGAGGAGGCGAAGAAGTGAGCGCCGTCGAGGAGGCGAAGAAGTGCGCGACCGCGACCGCCTCGACGACCGTGTAATCCAGTCTCGCCCGCGCTCACTGACTCCCATACGACATCGATCGCGCCACGCGGTCGGTCGGACATTCGCCGCGGCGTGGATAGGATCGACGCTTTCCGCGGCGCGCGCGCGCGGGATTGCGACGCGCGCGCGCACGCGACGACGCGCGACGCGAGCGCCGATCCGAGCGACGATCGCGGAAAGCGTCGATCCGAGCGACGACGACGCGCGCGATGGCGACGCGCGCGATGGCGAACGCGACGCGAGGCGCGCGCGGGACGGCGGCGATAGGACGGGGACGAACGACGACGACGGCGGCGACGACGGCGACGGCGGCGACGCGAGGACGCGCGCGGGAACGCGCGGTGGTGACGATGGCGGTGTCATCGAACGCGTCGACGGGGAAAACGTCGAGTGGGACGCGAGTGATGCGGAATAAGAATCGCGCGGTGGTGGATGGATCGTTGCTGAGCGCCCCGGCGAGCGCGAGACGACGTCCGGAGGACGTCGTCGGGGATGGGGCGAGTGGGTACGAGGTGGAACAGCGCGCGTTGGAGGCGTGCGTGGCGAGACAAACGGCGAACGAGCGAGCGCCGAAGATTAACGTGCCGATCGAGAGTTTGGACGCGGCGTACGAACGCTGCAGAGAAGTGACGGCTGAGTACGCGAAGACGTTTTATCTCGGCACAAAGCTCATGACACCGGAGAAGCAACGAGCGATTTGGGCGATTTATGTGTGGTGCCGGAGAACGGATGAGCTAGTCGACGGACCGAATGCGTCGCACATCACCCCGGAAGCGCTCGATCGATGGGAAGAACGCCTCGAGGGTATCTTTGACGGGAAGCCGGTGGATATGATCGACGCGACGCTGTGCGATACCCTCTCGCGATTTCCGGTCGATATTCAGCCGTTCAGAGACATGATTGATGGTATGCGAATGGATCTCGTTAAGCCGCGGTACGAGACTTTCGACGAGCTTTACGAGTATTGCTACCGCGTCGCCGGCACGGTGGGTTTGATGTCCATGCCCATCATGGGATGCGACGAGAATTTCCAGGGCGACGTCAAGAAGGTGTACAAAGCTGCGTTGGCGCTTGGGCTCGCGAATCAATTGACAAACATTTTGCGCGACGTCGGCGAAGATGCGCAAACGCGCAACCGCATTTACGTCCCGCTCGAGGATTTGAACAGATTCGGCATCACCGAGCAAGAGGTTTTGCGAGGTATGTTCAGCCCGTCCACGGGCAAGGTTGACGACCGCTGGGTGGCGTTTATGAAGTTTCAAATCGAACGCGCGCGCCAAGTGTTTAAAGACGCCGAAGATGGCGTCAACTGCTTGCACAAGGACGCTCGCTGGCCCGTCTGGAGTGCGTTGGATGTGTACAGAAACATTTTAGATGCGATCGAGGCAAATGGGTACAACAACTTCAATCAGCGCGCTTACGTGCCCAAGGTTGAGAAGTTTCTCATGCTCCCGCAATCGTACTTGAAAGCTCAAAAAGCGCAAATGCACTAAGTTTACATACGGCTCGCTTCGCTCAGCTTTATCCTTGTATTCTCAACATTCATTCAATTCTTATTATTCATTTTATTACTGTCGGGTCGCTAAAAGACAACTTCTAAAAAGCATGTCTTACTCGCGTCGTCTTCGAGGCGCAGGTCTCGGTGCCTTGGGGGCGACGTCGACTGCCACCGCTGGAGTAGGCGCGCATTTAGGACAAATCCAATTGCTAGGCGCCTTGGCGCTATCCTTGATGCCGACGCAGCGAGTGTGCATCCAAATACCGCACTCGTCGCACGCGATCATTCGTTCGCCGTCGTCGTCTCCTGTGCCGCACATGCACTTGACCGTCCACTGTTCCAAGCCGCCCTGGTAACGGAATTCACTTTCTAAATCAGCGCCCTCGCCATGGACTTCGACGAACGCACCGTGCATTTTACGCCAACCCAAGCGAGTCTTGTCGCTCACGCCCTCGTACCCTTTCACTCGAGTCACTTTGAAGTCGGACAAGACGACGTACAAATCTCGAAACGCCTTGGACGCAACGCGCTTCAAATCACCGAGCGTAGGATCACTTGGAAGCCAAACCATCTCAGGGGGTGGCCGCGTGATCGTTCCGATGCGTTGACGCGACTTGCCGTTGTTTGCGCCCAATCCACTGAGCAGGGGACCTTGATTGCGAGTGTCGATGACCGCCGTGACGATGATTCGAATAGCCTTTTGAGCATTCGGTGCCGGCTTGACCAGCTTACTCGCTGGCGTGGAATCGAGCAAATCTTCGACTGGGGTGTAAATTTTGACGAATTGTTTCGTATCGAGAAGCGTACGAGCTGCTTCGATGAGCGGAGCACCTTTGACGGTGACGCGTTGACCCGCATTCTTTTGCAACCGCGCCGGTTTGTAGCTTTCCAGCACATCGTGGTACAACGTGAGCAAATCCCGATCCACCTCTGCCGCGGTGAGCTCATCCACAGTGCGAGCTACGCGACCGTTCTTGAACTTTTGCGCGAGCATTTTCGCTGGCGTAACTTCCGATCGCGGCTCAACTTTCACTGGCGTCGGCGCTTCGTCCTTGATGGCGACGAGTTGCAGCGGCTTCGAGCGTGTCACCTCTAACGTGAACTCCATCTGATTCTTACCCTGACGACGACGAACGATACATTGTTTTCCACTCGGAAGCGTCACTTGACGGTCATTGAGCGTCTTCAAGATGTGATCCAAGAGTCCCGTGTCGCCAATGCCCTTTTCTCTCGCACCGGCGCGAACTTCTTGTCTAGAAATCCATCGGTCTCGCTGATCGTTCAGGGCGAGTACGCACGCATTGGCCGCGACGTTAAGTCTCGCCTGACTCCATCTTGACGTCGTGCTCGGCGCATGGTGCGAGTCCCGACCGCGCGAATCCCAGTGTACCATCGGATCACTCGGCAAGTTGATTTTAATATCCTCTGGCGCAACGGCGGGACTTTCTTCGTCGCGACGCCGAAGCGCGCGAGCTCGCTCGGTCCGCGGCGGCGGCGGAGCTGCACTCGTCTTTGCCTTCTTTGACACTTGTTGTGAATTCGGTGGCGGACGTCTGGCTAATTTCGGAGAATCTGTGATATTGCGCTTGTACTCGCCCTTCTTGTCGACAATCTTTGTGCCCGCTAATACTGCAGCCACGCCGTGCAGGGCCAATCGCTCGGGCGGTCGGCGACCTTCCTTAACGGCCAGACGAATATCTCTTTGCAACATCATGACGTTGTTGACCAAATCACCCACAGTGTTGATCCCGATATCCTCGTTGTTGAAGATTTTCACATACTTGTCCACCAATGCCACGACGTCCACGGCGTCTTCGTTTCCTTCCTTATCTAAAAGATCCTTGACGTACGAAAAATCGTTACGAAGTTGTCGCACTGGAAACTTGCGTAAAAGCTCGCTCGCTCGCTTGTGCGTCATCAGGGTGTTCCCGAAGCTTCCCTTGCCGAAGATGTAGCCGTACGTCCCGTACCACGTCGCGCCGCGCGAAACCGGATTCAACAAACGAAGCTCTACACCGTATTTCTGACTCACATCCTCCACACTCACCTCTCTCGCGCGAAGCTGGTAGCAAATTGTTTCCCATAAACCCATCAATTGCGTTCCACTCAGCGCCATGCTCCCCGCTTCGCGCCCATTGATGCGTTTCAGGTGACCGAAACCGTTTGCGTGAATCATGCCGTGTAAAAGATGTGTCTGGTGATCTAAAATGGAACATTCTTTGTCCACTTCGTCGCATACCGAGCACTTACGTTCGCTCGAGCTCACGGCGCAGCAGCAAAGCTGACAAATGCGCTTACCCGTGAGTTCGGGTTTGTTCCGAGCTTTGAAATCGGTGTGCACGATGAAATGATACTGCTTCTTGTTCACCGGATGATGCACCCAACCGATGCATCGACAGCAATCGCAGTGCGCGCGCTCGGATTCCTCCACGACTTCTTCGTAAATGCGCAGCGTCGTCGCGTGGGGCTGACCTTTAGAGAGTACCACGGAGTATCCCATAATCCCGACCTCGGTGTATCTTCCGTCGCACTCGGCGTATCGATTCAGAAATGATTTGATGTTGTCCCGAAACGGTCCACCGTACGCGGCATCGCGATTTAACCAAGGCGTCGGCTCTATCGGCGCGCTTTTCCGCGCCCAACTCGGTCGAGATTTCCTCGGGGACGACCGTTCGTCGTCTTCCTCGTCCGCCTTCTTCGTCGTCGCCTCGCCGCCGCTCGTCCGTCGCCTCGCGTCCGTCTCCTCCTCGCTCGACCCTTCGCTCGTCGCGCTCTCGCGTTCACCACTCTCAGACGCCTCACCTACCGCACCACACGAGTCCTCGTCGTCGGAATCGCTCTCGCTCTCGCTCTCGCTCGCCGCCCTCTCGCGTCTCGCGCCCTCGTCTCGGCCGCTCCGCATGAATCCCCAATTCGCCGGCGTCAGCGCCCCCACGACGCGTCCGACGAACCCCCGCTCGCGCGTCCCACTCTCGCGCTCGCCCTCGCCCTCGCGCTCGCTCTCGCTCTCGCTCGTCTCCGTCGCGTCGCTCGTCGTCCCGCTCGTCCCCGTCGCCGTCCCGCTCGAGCTCTCCGACGCCGTCGACGACGCCGACGCGCGCCCGCCTCGCGCCCGCGCGCCCCCTCCGCGCGCGCGCCGCGCCGTCGACGTCCATCCGTCGCCCCTCGAGGCGCGCGCGCGCGCTCGCGACGCGCGATCGCGCGCCATCGCGCGCGACGCGGCGTCGCGCAATGCGACGCGGAATAACGAACGACCGAAATCGGAGTCCCTCGTTCTCGAGTCACGACTCGTCGAGAGGACCGAGGGTTTCCGGGGACGCGTCGCGCGGGTCGGTCGGTCGATCGACCGCGCGAGGGTCGACGCGTCCGCGCGATCGACGGCGCGAGGGTCGACGCGCGATCGAAATGTCGATCGACGTCGACCGATCGCGACGCGGCGACGCGACGACGCGCAGACGCGCGCGCGGGGCGGATGACGGCGACGGCGCGCGCGACGGTGACGGCGACGGCGACGGCGCGCGCGACGACGACGCGGGCGCGGCGCGCGCGGACGACGACGCGCGCGCGGCGTCGACGCGCGGACGCGACGACGACGCGGGCGACGACGGCGACGACGGCGTGGGAGGAAAAAGCGCGGAAAAGCGCGACGGGACGGACGCGCGACGGGCGACGGCGCGCGGCGGGACGGGCGGGGGCGATATATAACGCGTCGTGGGATGGGTTCGACGCGGGCGAGGACGAGGCGGAGGACGAGGCGGAGGACGCGACGGCGGCGAGGCGATGGGCGGGGTACGCGGGCGCGCTCGGGTTGAACTTGGGACTCGGGACGCTGTTTTGTTGGTCGATTTACTTGGTGCCGCTCGAACAAGGGCTGGGGGTGGGGCGAGCGGTGCTGTCGAGCGTGTTTTCGCTCTGCACGGTGGCCACGGTGAGCGCGATGTCGTTCGCGGGGCCGTGGGTGTACGCGACGTACTCGGCGTCTCGCGTGGCGGCGTTCGCGGCGGCGTTCGCGGGGTGCGGGCTGTGGACGGCGGCGCTGGCGGTGCCGCTCAGGGCGGTATGGCCGCTGTTTTTGGGGTATGGGGTGATGTTTGGGTTCGCGAGTGGACTCGGGTACGGACTGTCGGTGCAGATGTCGCCGTACGCGCCCCTGAGCGCGGGGCTCGCCACGGGGCTGGTGACGTCGGCGCGCGCGTTCGGGGCGTTTTTGTTCGCGCCGATGGTGAAGGCGATGGTGTTTTCGGGAGGGCCGCAATACGCTCTTAATACGCTCGGAAATTACATCGCGTTCTCTGCCGTGCCTATATTCCTTCTCTTTCGCGCGTGCGGGTTGGCGGCGCCGCTGGCGAAGATGCGCGACAAGGATAACGTCATGCTCGACGAGATGGAACGCGACATCAAGCTCGCACCGCTCATACGCGTGCTGTGGGTGTGTATGGCGACTGGATTGTTTTCTGGACTCATGGTCATGTCACACGGCGCCACCTTGCTGTCGTCTCGCGGTCTTTCCGCGCAAACGCTCATCATCGGCGGCGTGTCCATCGTCTCCTTTACGACATCCGCCGGTCGCATCTTTGGCGGATGGCTTTGCGATCGAGTGTCGCCGAAGCGCGTGCTCGTGCTCACACCACTTCTCGCGGTTGGACCGCTAATGTGGGCTGCCATGGATAAGACGAGCATTCTCGCCGGTAAACTCGCCCTCGCCGCCGCGGGCGTCGTGTACGGCATGTTCGCGAGCACCATACCGGTGGAGGTTCGCCGCGTCGCCGGCGCGGGCGATTTTGCGCGCACTTACGGGCGCATTTTTACCGCTTGGGGGCTCTCCGGTCTCGCCGCGCCTTACGTCGCGGGTTTATTCTATGATTCGTACGGCGATTATTCCTTCGCCCTGTACGTCGCCGCCGCGTTGAGTTGCGTCTCCGCTCTCGTCGCTCAGCTCTTGGAATCGCCTCGCACAGCCGAGCGCGAGCGCGTCGACGACGAGACCTCCCGCGCTCAGGCCGCGGCCAAGCGCGGCGAGCGCTTCATCGACTGCACCACCGACGGTTTAGCGTCCGGTTGAAACTCTTCTTGTACCTTCGCTCGCGCTTGTCCTTGTAATTTGTTGTCTGTCTCAACGCGTTTCGCGCGACCGAATCCGCGCGCGCGCGCGCACTCGTCGACGCGCGCGATGGTCGCCCGCGACGACGCCGAAAACGACCGCGAGCAACGCGATCCGTTCGAGCTGTTGGCGCCGATCGCGCGCCGCGCGCCGCGCGAGCGCGAACGCGCGACGGTGAAGGCTGACGAGGACGCCGAGCGAATCTCGACGACGAAAACGAACGCGCGACGCGCCGAGACGACGACGGAGGGGGTGAAAACGCGCGCGGACGAGGAGATCGAAGATGTCACGGCGCGCGTGCGGGCGCTGGAGGCGATCGCGCGCGAGGGGTTCGCGGAGATGAGCGCGGCGTTGAAAACGTTGACGGGACAGGTGGCGGCGTTGAGCGAACGCGTCGAGACGCTGTCGACGACGTCGGAAAGGTTCGAGGCGACGGAGGAAGACGACGGCTCGGGGTCGTACGATGATGATTACGAGGAGTACTACGAGGAGTGCCCGCCGCCGCCGCCGCCGCGAAGGGGGGATCGGGGACCGACGCCGCGACGCCACGGTCCGCCGCCTCGAGGCGGACACGGTCCTCCGCCGCACGAGCGTGGACCTCCGCCGCACGAGCGTGGGCCTCCGCCGCACGAGCGTGGGCCTCCGCCGCACGAGCGTGGACCTCCGCCGCACGAGCGTGGACCTCCGCCGCATCGTCACCCGCCACCACACGAGCGCGGACCACCGCATCGCGGTCCTCCGCCACCGCACGGTCCTCCTCACGGATACGGCGCGCCGCCACCGCACGGTTCTCCCCACGGGTACGGTGCGCCGCCGCCGCCATTCGAGCAGCCGCGACCGGAATCTCCAGCCTATCCGACGGCGTACCCCGCGTACACTCCGATCGAGTCTTCGCCGCCGCCGCCGCCGCCTGCGAGCGCGGTGCAAACATCCGGAGCGGTGCCGCTCGAGCACATGATCGCCGACTTCGGCAACATGGGCTTTAGCCGCGAACAGGTGTTGGGCGTCGTCGGCGAGATGGCGGCCACAGGAAAGAAAATCGAAGTGAACAGCGTGTTGGATAAACTCATGCGCGGCGTTTAGGACATGTTTTACAGATTGTACCGATACCATCAATACGACTTGCGCGATTCTTCATCTAACTCGTCGAATATACCAATCTCGTGTTGGCGAGAGACGGCGTAACACTTGTGCGTGGTGAATAACCACTCCGAAAACGCCTCCATGGTAGTTATCCTAGACGCGTTGTCCCGTAACGCCGCCGCCGACGCGGCCTCGCGCTTCGCGCGAGCACGCAAGGCGGATTCCGAAACGCCGGCGTCCTCCGTGCTCACGAACCGCATGTCCACAACCCCGTGCGGGGCGAGACCCCACACCCACTCGAACGCCGCGCGCGTGCGTTCCATGTGAAACGCACTCGTCACCACCTCCACGCGCGTCCACGCGCGCGGAATCGCGTGCAAGCACAAAGAATAGTACGCGTTGCCGATGGTATCCATAGACGCCGTATCCTTCAGCATCGAATCCGCGGGCACGCCCTTATCCATTAAATACGACGCCATAGACGTCGACTCGTGAAGATTAAACCCACCTTTCGCCATCGGCGGCGGTTTATGCGGCGTCATCGATCCTGAAAGCAGGATCCGCGGCTTGGCGTCCGCCGTCGCGTTCGCGTACGCCGTCGCCGCGTAATCCAATCGCGGCGTCACCCACGCCGGCAGCGTCCCATCGTCTTCGATTCCGCCCGCTACGACGACGATGGCGTCTAAGCCACCATTCGCGCGCGCGACGACCGCCATCGCGCGTGCACGGCGCGTCTCTCCCGCCCCCGCGCGCGCATCGCTCCAACTCGACGGTTGTCCCGACGCTCGCGCGCGTCGCTCACCGCGCGCGCGTCGCGCGCCGACCGCGACCGCGCGCGCGCGATGACACGCCGTCGTCGCCGCCGTCGCGACGCGCGCGGTCGACGTCGCGATCATGACGCGCGGCGCCGTCGCCGTCTGGCGCTGCATTCGACGTCGCTCGCCGCGCGTCTCGTCGTCCCGGACCGCTCGCGCTCGCGCGCGCTGGAAACATGCGCAAGAGTCTCCGATCTATCGCGTCGTGCGCCTCGCGCGTCGTCGCGCGCGCGACGCCGCGCGCGTCGTCGACGAATGCGTCGCCTCGAACGTTGCCGAGGTTAACGACTCGCGCGAGTGCCGCGGCGCCGCGGATCGCGCTCGACGCGCGTTTCTGCGCGCGTGGATTCGCGAGCGATGCGTCTGCGCCGGTGAGCGCGCGCACGCTGAGCGAAGCGCTGCTGGAGGAGCGCGCGCACGAGAGCGCGGCGTACGAGCCGAGCGCGGCGGCGGCGAGCGGACCGCCGGAACCGTTCGAGTTACACGAGACGGATGGTGACGCCGAGGTGACGTTGACGAAGACGTACGGTGACGACGAGGAAATCGCGGTGACGTTTGTGGCGCAAGAAGAGCCGTACGACGATGATATGCTCGATGAGGATGATTTCGACGAGGAGGAGGACGGGTTGGATGAGGAATTGGAACTCGAAGAAGATGAGAGTATCGCGATCGACTTTAACGTGGTCGTCAGTAAGACGGATGGGAGCGCACACCTCGATTTCGACTGCGTGACGGATGGAGAAATCATCGAGATCAGGCACGTGTCTTACGAACAGTACGACGAGAACAATCCAATTTTAGGCACGGCGTACTCGGGGCCAAACTTTGAAGACTTGGAAGAAACCGTGCAGGACAAGTTCCACGACTACTTGGAAGTCAGAGGCATCAACTCCGATCTCGCGTCGTACATAGTCGAGGCTCATCTCGATAAAGAGCAAAGAGAGTACACGAATTGGCTCGGAAACGTCTCCAAGTTTGTCGCGGACAAGAAGGAAACAGAATAAAATAAGCGAGAGCGGAATTTAGCTACTAAACTTGTGTATGTTACTGCAAAATACCTTTTCACCGGAGTGAAATCACGCTATCATAGACGTGCTAAACACCTGAAACACGCGCTTGGAGGACTTTTTGCTACGGACGATGTATTGCATGACGCACAAATCGATCCACGGCGCCGATTCTTCGACGGATTCGTGTACAGTCAACTTTGCCATCATATTCGTCAACCTCTCGCGCGCCGTGGATGGTTTGCTCAGATCAGTCGGCGTTACGTTATGGAAGAACTGTGCCGCCTCATCGCCGTAAAGGTTGACGTCGACGGAATCGGTGCCGTCAATGACGCGAAAACGGCAACCAAACTCGTACTTTTTGGAACCTTTCGCGAGCTGGCACATCTCCACGATGTCTGGGCTAAATCCTCTAACTATGACGCGCAACTTGTGACGCATCGGTGGCTTGGTCATTAACATCTCACGAATCGTACTGTATCGCATGTTTGGATGCTTTGTGACGGTGATCGTGGTGGAGTGCCCGGGGGCGCCCCAGCTTGAGACCAAATTTTGTTGCTTGCGCAAACGGTACGCCTCCATAATCGCGGGAAGCGGCTGTTTGTTTCGAATGAACGCCGTCTCACGGCGCACAAATCCCTGCAGTTGGCCACGCACCACTTGTGTGTTCAAGTTGCGAATCTTCACCCACTCTCCGGGTTGCGGAACTTCATCCATGTCGAGCTTTGCGCCGTGCATGAAGACTGGGAGCGCCGATCCGATGAGCGGTACAGTTGAGTTGATCTCGTTTTCTGGCACCGCATCTTGGCCTCTGAAATCAAACCCGTGTGCATAGAACTGTCTCTTGTCTAATGCACTTTCCAACTCGAAATCTGTTTCGTCTAAGCGCATCTCTTCTCGCTGTTGCGAAAGCGACGTCGTCATCGACGGCGGCAAAGGCGGCGCGTCCGTGCCGTCCCACACGAGCATGACGTACGAACCATCCGTGCCCTCCACGAAATGCGCGTCCAAGATCAAGCAATACAAGTCGAAAAACTCTTCTTGCTTGATTTCACAAAGCCTTCTCTGCTTGCTCTGCCCCGAGGCGCCGTTGAACTCGTTCAAAAACGGCATCGACGTCGCCCGCTTCGCGTATCGGCGCAACTCTTGCACGCGCTTCAAATCCGCCGGCGTCAGATTCACCGAGCTCTGCGCGTACGGCGTTTCGCTATCATCCCGTCCGCTAAACAAACACCACGCCGTCTTAGAGTGTCCATAACTCATCATCGATCCAGTCTTCGCGATGAATTGCGGCCTTCCTTGAAACGTTTGCGCCTGCACGCGATGAATTCGAATCACATCCCCATCCGCCGGTCTCGGCAATTCGTACGGATTCTGATCGAAGAACGTCAACGACAATTCACTCGGCACCGTTTCCAAGTCATCCGCGCTTCCGTACACCACCGCATCCGTCGTCGTCGTCTCGTCGTAGATTTTCAACGTCATCTTCGAATCGCTCCCGCGCGTCTTGGACACCGCCGTCGCATCCTTGACGATCCCGTACACGTTCACGTACTGCTTCTCCGCGCCCAGCTCCCGCGCGCGATCGTGCCACATCTCCGCGCACGTTTTATACGCGTAGTCCGGCATCACGCGCGTCTCTCGCGCCGAACGCGCTCGACGATGAATTCAAACGTCCAACGTCCACACCCAACCGTCGCGCGTCGCGTCGCGTTCGCGCGCGTCGCGCCGCGTTCGCGCGCCGTCGCGGTTCGCGCGCGCAAACGCGCGGCGTTCGCGCGCGCGCCTCTCTCGCTCTCTCTCGCGCGCGCTCGCGCGTCGCTCGCGCGTCGTCTCTCGCGCGTCGCGATGTTCGGTCGCGTCCGCGCGCGCGCGACGCGACGCGCGACTTCGCGACGCGCCGCGCGCCGATCGCCGATCGCCGCGCGAAGATCGATGCGCGACGCCGACGGCGCGCGCGACGACGCGCGCGCCGTCGCGCGCGCGCGGACGCGGACGCGAACGGAGAGTCGGTACCTGAGCGCGGACGCGGACGCGTTCGCGAGCGCGATGGACGACGCCGCGCGATCGGAGGAACCGTCGCCGAGCGGGTGCGCGAGAGAGCGATGCGATGCGATCGGACGTCGACGCGCGGGCGCGAACGCGCGCGATGGACGGTGGGGGAAGACGATGGGAGCGATCGCGTCGACCGGAGAAGGTCGCGTCGGCGGCGAGACGGGACGCGCGCGCGCGGGAGGACGCGACGACGTCGACGCGCGATGATTGGACGATCGAGGCGAAGGTGACTGACGCGCGCGCGAACGTTGGGTGATCCGTAGGACGAGCGACACCGGGGGTGGATTTCATTCGCCGATGACGTCGCCGCGCGCGCTCGTGGGCGGCGACGAGCAGCTCGGAGGCTCGCGAAGGCGAACGCAGTGGGGAGGAGACGTCTCCGATGGATCGAGTGGGTCCGTGGCCGATCGAAACGCGATGGAACCGGGTGATTTAAGACAACGGGGCGTTGAGAAGACGCGCGAGGGCGATGTGCGATCGAAAAAGGCGCTCGAGAAGGCGGGGACGCTGAAAATCAAAGACGTGGACACGGGGGAGGAGTTTATCATGCACAAGTCCGAAGCGAGCGCATTTTTGACCGCGCATCATTCGTCGCGTAAAATCGTAAAAGACGCCGCGACTGGGACGTCGCTGACGGTGAATGAGTTCGGTTCGCGCGCTGGGTTGCCAGATCAAGCACCGCCGGTGACGGTGCACGCGCGCGGAACGGAGAAATCGTTAAAAAATCTTCGACGCATTCAAACGCTGGGTTCGCAAGAAGGCGCGGTTTGGGCGATGCAATTCAACGCAAACGGTAGCTATCTTGCGACAGCGGGGCAAGACAGAGTGGTGAGGGTATGGAAAACGTTTCGCTCGGGCAAGCTGCGAGGGGAGGCGCTGTTCGAGGACGCTCCGGTTCGCGCGTACACAGGACATCGCGGCGATATTTTGGATCTCTGTTGGTCGCACACCGATTGGTTGCTGTCGAGTTCGATGGATAAGACGGTACGACTGTGGTACACGACGATGGATGAATGCTTACGAATCTTCACACATCAAGACTTCGTGACGTCGATAAAATTTAATCCCGTCAACGACAAATTCTTCATCTCCGGCTCGCTCGATGGAAAATTGCGTATGTGGAACATCCCTGATTTAAAGGTGGTTGATTGGGTTGATATTGGTGAAATGGTGACCTCGTGCACGTTCTCGTCTTGCGGTCGTCGCGCCGTCGTCGGGACGCACAAGGGAAAATGTCACTTTTATGGCACGGATAGTTTCAAGTTTAAGTACTCGCATCAAATCCAAGTTAAGAACGCGCGCGGCTCCAAACTCTTGGGCAGAAAGATCACGGGACTGAATTTCATGCCCGCGGATGATGAACAAGACGAATTACTCGTCACCGCAAACGATAGCAGACTTCGCCTGTACGATGGTAGCGCCGTCTTACAATGCAAGTATAAAGGGCACTCAAATCAAAACGCACAAATTCAAGCGAGTTATTCTACGAACGGCGAGTACATCGTTAGTGGTAGCGAGAGCCCGGATGTGTTCATCTGGCGCGCACATTGTACGACGCTACCCGCCTGCGCGTGCGGTGGAGGTGCGACAGCAAAGCAGAGCACTTACGAAAAGTTCACGACGAGCGAACAGCACGTAACCGTAGCGCGATTCGGACCAGACGATCTTCGCACCACGAGAGCGTTTCCTTTAGAGGAACTCAGTGGTACCACCGGCCAGATCATTCTGGCCGCCGGGTATTCGGGGAAGGTACACGTATACGAAAACGTTTAACCTTTTGATGCGACGAGACCAAGCGAGATTCGTGTCAATGTCATGCGCGGACGTCCGATATAGCTAATGTGATAAGAAATTGTGTACAATCTGACACTGCCGGTTATCGGCAACGGTCAAACGGTCATCTAGCTAACTAGTTGTGTCCTACTCTTGCCGGCGACGTAAAAACGAAAACAATCCGCCGCGTCTCGGTTTCTCTTCTTCTTCGCTACTCCAACCGTCGCCACCGTCGGCGAGTCGATTCAAAACCTTCGCCAGCTGTGACTCTAGCAATGTGTTACGCTCAGAGAGTTGCTGTTTTGCCTCATTCGCACTGTTAAGTTGCCGCGATAAAGTCTTCTTTTCGATCTCGAGCTGCTCGAGCAGTTCGTGAATCGATGATAGTAACTCGATTTGCTCGTCGTCCGTTTCCGTGGTATTTGCCGATAACTCGGCCTGCTCTCGTTGCTTCTCCATGGATGACGCTTTTTCTCTAGCTTCTCGTTCGACGTCTGCATCCTTCTTCTTTAACCACGCACAAAGAAACACGGCTTCGTCCTCGTCGAGTTTCTCGAGCGTCTTCATAAAGTTTGATTCGCGAATGCGCTCTTTGAACAAACGATCTTGCTCTCGCGTGGCCTCGAGTACGAGCTCGAGTTCGGAAGCGTGCGAATTTGATCGTTTCGCCTCCGCGCGTAGTCGATCGTTCTCATCCTCGATCCGAGCCATGTCTTGCAAGCGTTCCTCCAGAGCGACGACTTCCGCCGCGAGCGATTGCACTCGCTCGCTCGTGTCTGGATTGCCCATCATTAAACCATCGTTATCACCACCCATGGCTGAACGCTCTTGATACTGCAACCATAAACGATCGAGTTCGTCGCGCGTGTGCGAGAGCTGCGACTTAGTTTCGTTGTATCTCTGCATCAGCGCATCGTTTTCATTCGCCAGTTTGTCCACCATGGCTTGAGACTTTTGCAAACCGCGCATGAGCCCGAGCTTTTCGGTCGTCATATCGTCAATGACTTCCTGCAACATCGAGATCTCGCTTTGGTCGTCCCGCACGACGCGCGAGGACGCGTCACTGATGACACCACTCACGCGTACTTGTTCGATTATTGCGTCCAATTCTGGAAACGTCTCAGTCGACGATTTCTCCGCTTCATCCGTCGCATCATTCGCGCCATCATCCGCGCGTTCGGGATCATCGAACAGCCTCGCATCGATCTCAGCACCCCCGCCGATCGCGCGCATCACCCGTTCGTACTGTTCCCGCGCGCGATCCGTCGACGTCGTCACGCCCAACACGCCCGTCTTCGCGTCTCGCGCGTCCTCTCGCGTCGCCGCGTCCGATCTCGTCACCACCGTCTCCACGTACGCGTCCGCCAAATCCGCGTACGCATTTCGCACCCCCATCGTCGTCTCCCCCGCGTTCGCCACCTCGCGAGCGTCGTCGTCTTCGACGTCGAACGGCGTCGCCGCTTCGAACGCCGCGGCGTCCCGCGCGCCGCCGCGCGCGTTCTCCTCCGCGACGACGTCCACCCCCGTCGTCGTCCTCGCGCTCGACGCCTCGGCGCGTGAGCTCATCGCTCCATCCCGCGACGCGTCGCCGACGCTCGTCTCGACGCGCGCGCGCGTCGCGTCGCGCGCGTTCGCGTTCGCGTCTGCGTGATTAATCTTCAATCCATCGCCTTCGCGCGCCTCCACCGCGTCCGCCGCTTTCTCCGCGCTCGCGCGACGCGCGCGAAACGCATCGAGTCGCGCGCGTCCTCGCGCCGCGGCGGCGGACATCGCGCTGTGCCGTCGCGCGCGAAGAAACTCGACGACACAATCCGACGCGCATTCGGCATTCGCCCGCGACGATGCCGTCCGAGGCCGAGCCGCGCTCGCCGAGCCGCGCGAACGCGGACGATGCGTCCGCCGACGTCGCCGAGGGCGCCATGGCGCGTCGTCGCGCGTCGCTCGACGGGAAAGTGCTCGTCGGTGGTGAGGGGCAAGATTACATCGCCGCGACGCTGAGCCGCGCTGACGACGTCGCGGCGGCGATGGAGCGCGTGCGCAAGCACGGAGCGTTGCTCGATACCGACACCGAACCCGTGCTTGGATTGCTGAGCGCGCTCGGAGTGAAACGAGGGGAGGCGTACAGGGAGATGCTGGAGCGAGCGGTGGCGGAGCTGACGCGCCGCGCGCCGACGCTGCCGCAGGGGACGCTGCTGAGCCTGCTGGATGCGTCGTTTCCGTACATCGGGATCGAGGAATTGAAAGCGGTGCCGTTGACGGTATTCGCGCACATGACACCGGTGCCGAGCTCGTACTTGAAGCAGGTGAGCCGAGACATGGGAATGTTTCGACAACTGCCGGTGGAGGTGCAGCGACAGTGCTGGGTGAAGGACGCGGCGTTGCTGCGAAGGCACGTCTCGCCGTCGATGATGGCGTACGGCGAGGAGACGGAGGCGGTTAGGATGAATATGAATCAGGATATGACGCTGGCGGAGTTGAACGCGAGTGATGATTGGTCGCCCACGAGCGCGGCGCGGGGGACGAGCGACGGCGGCGCGGGCGGCGCGAAGAGCAGAAAGGCGTTGCGCACCGAGAGCGCCAGCGTCAATAGATTGAGGAACATCATCGGTACGACGAAAAACAGCATGAACCCATCCTTGTACATTGAAGTGATTCGTCTGTGCCGCGCGCACTTCGCGAACAGCGGGGACGACTCCGCGTGCTCGCTGCGATCGCAGTTGCTCATGTCGTATCACGACGCGGGTGAAAATGAATTGTGCTCGATGGATAAGTGTCATCGCTTAGCGTGGCTCATGGATGCGTGCATTCGAGACAGATACCTGGATGGAAGACGTCTCAAAGAGATGGGGAGCTTGATTGATAATGCGGTGAAGAAAGCCAAAAGCAAAACCGTGAAGAAACCAACAAAAACAAAGCCAACGCGATTCCGAATCGTCGGTTTTGGCGCGAAGAAGGCTGAAGCAAAGAAAGATGGGAACGAGAGCGACGACGGCGGTAGTATCAGTCGTGTGCACGACGTGCACGAAAGGGATGACACACTAGAACAAGTACCGGGAGATATGGGGATGATTTTACAAGATCCTCCGGTATTACACCTGCTGTTGCACGAAACCATTCGCACGCTCGAAGCCGTCATCGAGGCGGAGGGCGTACCGAAGAAGGAGCCGCGCTTGCATGATTTGACCAAGTTCATCTGTCTCGCGCTCACATCTCAGGCATGTTTGCGTGAGAACTTTTCAGAGGTCCCAGCTACACCAGAGCCAATTGTCAAAGACTTCTACACGCTCTTGGGTAAGCTCATGTTGGACGTGATGCTGAGAGACAACGACGACGATATGGAGACGGATGGCGCGCACGAGCCCGACATAGATGTTGAAACTCGCGGCAAGTTCAAAGAGTTGATGATCTGGTCTCCTGCCATACGTAAAATTATGTTGACGTACGCATTGATTTGTTTACAGCGCAACAACATCCGAACGGCGACGGAGGTTTTAGAAATTGCCGCCGACGTGCTCATCGACGACGTCATCATTTACGAAGGCGCGTTCGCCTTGACTTTGGCAAATCGCATGTCAACGATGCTGAAAAAGAAGCAGACTACCGTAGACAGCGCGCTTTGGAAGTATGCTGTCGATGGTATTTTGATCCGCTCGACGTCGGCGAGCTTAGAAGTGCACGAAGAAGTCCTGCGAATGCTCATGCTCGCCGCAGATGAGCTCACCACTGAGGCGTTGGCGACCGCCGTCGAGGCGACGCTGATAAATACGAAGAAGAGTCGTAAGCAACGCAAAAAACGGGCAAAACAGATCGTATACGAATACGAACCGATCGATACTTCGAAGCACGCTCGTCATGGTAGTTCACACAACTTTGGCGCCACGGCAGACGTGCACGGAATCGCAGCGAGCAGCACAAGCGCGGCGAGCGTGGATAGCATCCGAGCGGCGTGCGAGCTCTTCGCGTCGACGAAGAAGTTGAGCAAAGAAAGTGCACCCATTCTTTTCGACTGGCTCAATAAGCGTAGCAAATGCGCGAATGATGGCGACAACGCCGGAATCGCGGGTACGGGAGGATATTTCGACGACGAAGGCGACGAGGGAGGGTCGATTTTGGACTTTGGACTCTCGCGCGACGTAAAATCGCCGAGCGTCGTGCGCGACTCACCGTTAATGAGTCCTCGACGAGCTTAGGATTGTAAATACGCTCACGTTACATCAAAGCATCTATTTGCGTCTGTATCTTCTCCACGTCGCGGAAGAAATCCACGAGCCCGGCGCGATCAAACTCGCAGTTAAACGTCTCGCGTTTCATCACCCCGCTCGGCGTCGGTTCGCTCAATTCTATGTCTAAACTCCCTAATAACTCTTGCTCCGATCCCGTGAGCGGCAGACTCAGCTCCCACTGCACGTCCGTCATTATTTTCGGCGCCCCGAACGGGGTCGATTTCACCCGCTTCAGCGCCTCTTCTCCCTTCGACGCCCACGCGCCGCCGCACGCGCTCGCCAACGCCGCGCTCGCCCCGCGTTCGATCAACATCGCCACCAACGTCTCCCCGCTCGCGCCCGACGACGCCGCGAACGCGAAGACATCCTTCGCGCTCGAGCTCACGCGCGCGCACTCGCGTTCGTTCGCGTCGAACGCCTCGCGAAGCGCGAGCGCGTCCTCGGAGTCGTTTTCGAATGCCTCGGGCAGCGCGCGCAGCGCGGGTTCGAGCACGCGCGCGGTGAGCGCGCGAAGATCTTTTTGAGCGTATCGATCGAGGTGTTGAATCGCGCGCGCGATGGACATCGCGCGCGAGGCGGCGCGAGTCGAGGTGTGAGGCGACGGTTGGGCGAGGTGTGAGGCGACGGTCGGGCGGTTGGGCGACGCCGAGCGCGCGTCGACGTTTCAATCCATTCGATCGTATTGAGTGCATCGAGTAAACGCGGTTCGGAGCGAAGTGAGTGATTTTAAGGGGTGCGCGAGTACGGCTCGCCGTTGTCGTCGTCGGCGTCGTCGACGACGTCGGCGTCGGCGTCGGCCGAGAAGAATTCAGCGCTTCCTTCGTCATCGGCCAACGCATCCTCTTCGTCTTTTTCGTCTTTGAGCATGCCCATGTGTTCTTCACGCTCGACTTCCTCACCGTGCGTACGAATGTCTTCAGCAGTGTTCAGTATCGGAGTCAGGATGTCCGAGCGGCACAATACGCCAACGAGTTGCTTCGACACTGGATCGACCACGGGCAGCCGCCAGACCTTCCACTGCAGCATTTCAGCCCAGACTTGGGCGAGATTCGCACCACTCGTCACGACGTGTGCTGGTTTGCTCATGACGTCTTTCACCTTGCTCTTCTCGAGCACTTCGACGGCCGATATGTCCTTGTGCGAGAGCACTCCAATGACGTGTCGCGATTTATCGAGCACCGGAACGCCAGAGTAGGAACGCAGAAGCTTTTTGACGATCGGGTCGCCCAGTTCAAGCTCTGGCGTTACGAAGGCTGCGGGAGTTGACATGTAATCCGATGCCTTCGCGCTGAACGGGTCCGGATCCGAGATCTGAACGCGGTCCATGGCATCGTCGCCACCGCTAGGCCGGTGCACGTTGAGGTGCGCCGAAGTGACTCCTGAGATGCCTCCGCGCCGTGGCGACGCGCGCGAGACGATACCGCGACGGTGGAAGTCAAGCGTGGGAACAGTTGAACGTGGCGACGCGCGCGAGACGATACCGCGACGGTGGAAGTCAAGCGTGGGAATGATTGAACTAAAACGACTCGCGTACATGGTGGCGGCGTGTTGTGGTGTGTATGGTATTATCGTGTATTCCAACATTGTATTCCAACGCGCGACGACGCGATTCAGTCCTTCTTGTGGCATCTCGCATATATCGCGCTCGCAGTGAGCGCGATTCCTGATAAGTAAACCGCGGAGTAAATCGCCTCTCCGCGGGTTTCGAACGATGGAACGAAGATGCGTCGCAAGAGCGATCGCTGCGGCTTGAGAACGACGGTAACGGAATTATTCATGCTCATGACGCATTGTAAATGCTCGCGAATCACCGCCGGGGAGAGGGACTCGATAACTTCCTCTCGCACTTCTTCAGTCATTCGATATAGCGCTTCGATATCGCCGTTCAGAATACTCTTGTGCATCATCCGCGATTTATAGAGTTCGGTGATATACTCGCGCCAAAATGTGTTCTCTTGTCGACTGACTTCAAAGTCTCGAATTTCGCATTCGCGAACGGCGTGCACGTCTTCCTCCGTCGGACCGTGTTCGCGAAGATGTCTCACGACTTCTCGGGCGTGTGCCGCGAGGTGAGCGCCTCGCTCCGGAGCGCACGAGAATGATACCATGATATCGCCCGAGTACATTTCACCAGCGACATCCGGGTCTTGGTAGCCGAACGATGCATCCGCGTGGCAGGTGTAAATCTCGCCGTATTCAAATCTCAGCAAAGCCAGCAATCGTCTCTCGATGATTGCCGCCGTCATGACCGTCTTAAACTTTGCCACGGTCAACTCTTTTCCGCCCAAGAGCGTCGAACGTCCGCGACTGTTGTGAAAGTCCGGATTTTGTATGCGCACGGGAAACGTAATCGACGCCTTAGACATCCCTTCCCGCATGTGCGCTCGCACAGTGCGCGAGATGACGCGCGTCGGGAACTTCAGCAGGAACGGTGTCAAGCTGCGTTTGCGTTGACTAATACCTTCAAAGGCCTTGAGAACCTTGGTGGGTGACGCCGGCGGAATCGAGCCGAGATACTTTTCGATGAGCGGAACGAGTGTCTTCGAATCGATCGCTCCGACGAAAACCATGGTAAATTCAGACGGATCCAAGAAGCAAGCGTCGAAGAACGCGCAAGCCTTTTTGCTGTCCATCTCACGCAACGACTTGACGGTAATTCGCTGACTATGGTACGACTCGCCGTAGACGAGCGAGCGAACGACCTCGCTATATTTACTTTCGGGGTCTCGACTTTGATTTCTAATTTTTTCCTCCTGCATCTGCATCAGTGTCTCTAAAACTTCCGGATCATTCGTCGTGCTCACGTCGTGCGTGAACAAAAGATGAATGCACTGCAGCGCGCTTTCGATGTCCACTGGTGATGTTTCACCTTCAATATTACGGCGATACATGGTTACGTTGGCGTGCACGTCCGATCTTAGACCCGCTATGATACCGTCGTAGACATCCGGTCGATGGCCGTAGATGCCAAGTTCGCTGGCGACCATGTTTGAGCACATCGCATCGATGTAATCAATCTGCGCTACCTCCGAAAGGCCACCTCGTGCGACACCACGTATGAGGACTTGATCGTCAAGAAAATCAGTCACGCGAATGGCGATGCGCATACCGTTATTCAGGGTGATCTCATTCACCTCCAACGCCGGTAACTCTCGCGAGCCGACGATGGTGCCAGAAGTCAATGAAGTCGCGTCCATCAATACCTCGGGAATATCAAACACTTCGCTTTGGTCAATTGCACCCTCAATTTCCCTCAAGCGGACATTCTCGATCGCTTCTCGCAAATCATCTTCACTTGTACGCTTTCTACCTTCTTGTACGCGAATCACGCACGAGTTACGCACGTTCAATTGACGCGCAAACGCCAACACGTCTTCTTGTGACACGCGCTCAATGCACGCCTTGGCAAGAGCCGCCTCGTCTTCAGCTCCGATGACGAGATCACCGCGCAAGAAATGGCACACTAGCTCATCGCGAACAGACTCACAATATGTCTGCTCGCGTTCTGCGTACAATTGCTCTGTATCGGCGAGCATGCGCGACTTGGCGATTTTCAACTCTTGCTCCGAAATTCCGTGCAATCGAATACGCGCGAGTTCGCGAAGTAACGCCTCTAAACCTGTGCTCGCACGGCTCTCCGCGCACGTCGCCTGCACGCTGAGTAAAGTCGTCGTCCTCGTCGCGTCCTCGATGATGCCACCCGCGCTGAAAAATGGGGGCTTTGGTTGACGCATCATGCGATACAATCGATTATCGAGCGCCGTCTTGTAAATATCCTCGACCGTCTTCAAATAATACCCGCGCGGAGTGTCCACCGGAATACTCGCGTACTTGAACGTCACTGTCACCGCCGTCTGCTTCAACTCGCGATCGACGTGCGTCACGACGCGCGGTTCGGAATGCTCCATCGCGGAGTTTTTTGGTCGTTCCATGACTGGATTCTCCGCGGGCTGCCCTTCTTTCGGCTTCAAGTCTTGAAACGTGCTCTCGATCAGGCTCACGACGTCGTCCAGGTCTTGAAAATCTCCAACCGCAATCACCGCCATGCGTTCAGGTCGGTACCATTTGGCGTAAAAGTCTCGCAAAACCTGCGGGTCGGCGTTTTGTATAAAGTCCTCCAATCCGATGGGCGAGCGTTCGGCGTACAACGACCCCTCCATCAACGTCTTCCAATACGCCTCCGCCGCGCGTCCTCGCGCGTCCCGTCCTAAACGCCATTCTTCCATCACGGACCCTCGTTCGCACGCCACATCCTCGTTCGATATCCGCACCGCGCTCGCGAATTCGCTCAAAATATGCATCGACGTCGCCAACACTTCCGCCTTTTGCGTCGGAATCGTCAACTCGTACACCGTCTCATCCATGCTCGTGTACGCGTTCGAGCACGCACCGAATTCCGCCCCGATCGACTCTAAAAAGTTCACAATCGCAAAGTGTTCGTACGATTCCGTGCATCGAAACGCCAGGTGTTCCACCACGTGCGCCGCCCCTCGCTCGCCCTCGCCCTCGAACACCGACCCCGCGTCCACCGCCAGCGCCAGCGCCGCGTGTTCCCTCGGCTTCTGGCTCTCCGCCACGTAGTACGCCATCCCATTTCGCAGCTTTCCGCTCCGCGTGCGCTCGCTCGGTCCGATCGGCAGTCTCTCGCGCGCCGCGGCCGCGTCCCGGACGTCGTACGGAAACTTAAAGTCGCGCGATTCTTGCAAGCCCGCGCTCGACGCGCTCGCGCTCGCCGTCGCCGCGCGTTCGCGCGACGCGTCGTCGTCGTCGTCGTCGTCGTCGTCGTCGTCGCGCGTCGCGTTCGCGCGCGCGTCGGCGTCGTCGCGCGGCATCGGCACTGCGCGACGCCGAGTGATGTCGACGCGTCTCGCGGGCGCGCGCGACGCGCGTCTCGGGCGCGCGCGTCTCGCGGGCGCGCGCGGACGGCGCGCGCGGGACGGCGCGCGTCTCGCGGGCGTCGCGCGCGCGACGCGCGGGCGCGCGGACGGCGGCGCGGACGCGGCGGGACGACGCGCGCGCGAGGACGAGGACGGCGACGGCGACGACGACGACGGGCGCGATGCGCGCGCGCGCGCGGCGATGGACGGTGGACGCGGACGCGCGGTGACGCGACGCGTGCGGCGCGGCGCGCGGCGGGTCGTGCCCGATCGCGCGCGCGCGAGCGGCGGCGCGGACGCGGCGGCGGTTGAGACGTCGAGCGGGACGCGGGACGAGGGACGAGGCGAGACGCCGACGACGCGAGCGACGCCGATGACGGCGGAGAAGAAGAAAATGGGAAAGAAGGAGCGACGAGCGGCGTTCGGACCGAGCGTGGCGTTGAATAAAGAGCTGATGGCGTGTGAGACGTTGGAGGCGTTGGCGGAGACGTCGCGTCGCGTCGCGCGGGACATGTCGGCGGTAAACGTCGCGACGACGTACGGAAAATTGGCCAGGTTCGCGCGAGGGGGACGAGGGAAAGTTAGTGAAGAGATCAAGCGGTCGGAATGGTTCGCCGAACTCGAAGAGCGCGCGATGGAGAAGCTGGGGGAGTGCGAAACCAAGGCGCGCGCCGTCGCGCAAATTGCGTGGGCGTGCGGGTACTTGGATAGGGGTCGACATCTGCATGGTGAAGATGCGTTTTGGGATGAATTAGAGCGGGCTATTGAGAGAGAAATTAGTAAATGCGAGCCACAAGGTGCGAGTAACGTCGCGTGGGCGTACGCAAAGCTTGAGATGCGCATGCCGAACGGCATTCGCAACGCCATAGAAAAGCACATTGTGCAAAATGCGAGTGCGTACAAACCGTTCGAATTGAGCATCACGTTTTGGGCGCTCACGAAGTTTGGAGACATTCCGACGGAGGAAATGCTAGATGTATTCGAGCGCGAGATGCGACTTCAATCGTGTGGTTCACAAGAGCTTACGAACATCGCTTCGGCGTACGCGCGCATCAGCGGACGGAGAGTGCGTCAGGGGACTCAAGGTTTCCTGAAAGAGTTAGCCTCGAATGCTTTCACCATTCTGCACGAATTCGACAACACGGAACTTGCGATGTTTCTCTGGGGGTTGTCAAACGCGGGTTACTACCTGGACGACGACGATGCGATGGAGATATTCAAAGTAGTTGAGAGGCGAGCGAGCGGCGCCAAACGATTGGAGCCACAACAAATTGCCTTGATCACGGGATCGTTTGCGACGTTCACGGACGACGTCACGGTGACGCACTACAATTGCGAGACCGGAAGTCCGCTTTCGCATCTTCGAATGAGTGCGCAAACACGAGCGGCGCTCAAATCCGCGATCGTAGCTCTGGAGAACACCTTTCTGGCCTCCATCGCGAAGTGCAACATGGACGATTTGAGCTACGTAATGTGGGCGTTCGCGCACCTGGAGCATCGGCCCAGTGACGAGTTTGTTCGACGGCTCGAGGAAGAAGCGATCGATAAAATCGAAGAAGCGAGCGCAAAAAATCTATCAAACCTATTGTACGGATTTGGAACGCTAAACTTGGCAGGACTCGGAGTGTTTACGCACGCCATGTTTTGCGTCTCGCAAAAACTGGAAGAGTTTACACCAGTTGGAATCTTCATGGTTTGCTCGGCTTTGGCGAGTAGTAACTACGATCCGGGACCACAGATGATGTTACAGTTCGAAAACAAGCTCATGAAATCGGCGCATGCGTTTGAATCGCAAGATTTCACCGAATTCTTGCGCGTATTCGCGAGGCTTAGGTACATGCTCGCGGACGAAACTTTCGATTTCATCGGCGTAAGCTCGGCGAAGACGCTTGATCGCTTCGACTCATACAGGATAAGCATGACTTTATGGTCGCACGCGACGCTGTGCGCACAGCCTCATGATGCTTTACTCGCGCGGATTGAAGACGAGATTCGAGGTTCTGCGTCCCAGTTCAAACCGCAAAACTTTGTGTTGGCTTTGTGGTCGCTCGTTTTGCTCGGCTCACTGGAAGACGCGCGAGACAGTGTCGTGCGTGTCTTGCACGCGCTCGTCAAACTTCAAGGTGGTGCTTTGACGAGTTCGGAAGACTTGGAGGATGCGCAACTATGCTCTCTCTACATGGCGCGTCTCACTTCTATGGGAAAGCCGTTCGAAGAGCTCATCCTTGGCGTCACGGATGGCGTCGCCGACGAATGCGAGCGTGCCTGGCTCCGCGCAAAGGCTCAAGATCCGACGATTAGCAAAGTTCAGCATCACATCGGCGAAGTACTCCGCGAAATTGGCGCGCAAGATTTTGAGGTTGAAGCGCTCGTGGAGGGCGGCAAGATTCGTTCTGATATCGTATTCCCGAACTCGCGAATCGTCGTTGAAGTCGACGGTCCGCATCACTACAGCCGCGACGCATCCGGTCGTCTTCGCGAGCTCGGTCAAACCGTCATGCGCAACAATCTTTTAAAATCATGGGGTTGGCGTGTCGTCATCGTTCCCTACGCCGATTGGGGCGACATGCTCACCATTGAAGAGAAAGCGTCGTATTTACGTTCTCTCCTCGGCGACGAAGTCTTCGTCGCGTAGCGAAGAGCGAGTTGTTATAGTTGATTCTTCATAGACGTCACTTCGCTCACCGCGCCGCGCGTCGGCGCGCGCGCCGCCGACGCCATCGCGTGCGATGTCGCACCAATCTCGCTCGGGCGCGAAACGCCGCAAAATCGCCGTCGGCGACGATCCGCTGCTTCGAGCGTTTCTCAATCAGTACGCCGGCTGCGCCGTCCCCGACCACGGAAACCCACCTCAGATCGATCGCGTGCGCTACGCCTCGCTCGACGCCGACGCGTTCGAGACGAAATACGTCCTCGGTCGTCGTCCGGTGATCCTCACGGACGCCCTGAGCGACGAGAGCGATCTCGCGGGGGCGAACATGTGGACAAACGCTTTTCTGCGGGACGCGTGCGGCGGCGACGCGTCGACGTCGCGCGTAGAATCGCGCGATGAAGGCGCGAACGAACGGTTCGGACGAGGAAAATATAAATCCATGACGTTCGATGCGTTCATGGATAAGTACGAGGCGCGAGACGGGGGATGGTATCTCTCAGCGGGAGGGAAGGCGGAACCGTTTGCGGCGCCGGGACGGTTGTTGGCGAGCGAGACGGCGAAGTCGAGCAAAGGGAAGCTGCCGTTACGTCCGAAAGGAGTGCCTCGCTCGCTCGTGCCGGCGGATGTGAATTTATGGATGGGTAGGAATTCGACCTCGACGTCGAGCGGTCTGCATCACGATTATCACGACAATTTGTACGTGTTGGTGCGAGGCGAGAAGACTTTCAAAGTGTTTTCTCCGCGCGACGCTGGACGCATGTACACGACTGGGAAGATATGTTGGGTGCACGAGAACGGGCTCATTAATTACAAAGGCGCGAGCACGCTTCAGGATGGCGATGTGGCATTAGCCACGGGGGAGTCCGCGTTGGAGTTTAGATTGCGCAAGGCTCGCGGCGACGAAGATGAAGACGAACCGGCGATCGGCAGTAGCGACGACGATTTCGCCGACTTTGACGGCGTCGATGATTACGATGAACTCAATCAAACTCCAGAACCTTCCGACGACGATTCGGCCGAAGAGGAAAAACGAAAAGACGATGATGACGAAGAGGACCCACCGAGTTTTAGCCGGATCGATTACGACCGTCTCGATGAATTTCCTCTCTTCAAAACCGCGTCGGCGATGGAGTTCACCGTGAAAGCTGGCGAAGCGCTGTACTTACCCACGGGATGGTTCCACGACGTCTCGAGCCGAGATGCAGGCGAAGGACACGTTGCATTCAATTATTGGTTTCATCCACCGCCTCTCGGTGAGGCGTGGGAAGGTCGCCGCGCGCTCTGGGAAGAAGATTTTCAGCGCTCGGTGCTGCCAAAGTTCCAATAGCTCTTAATAGAATTTACAACACATTTTCTACACCGTTTTCACGCCGCGTGCCAGCCTTTTACGCACCCCCTCTCGATCGACGTCATAATGCCAAAGGATTTGATCCTCGTAATATCGCTCTTTCGCAAACGCACCACCACCCATCGCGTCTCGCGCGGCGAGCCACAACCGCCACTGCTCGGGATCTTTCCCGTCGGTCGCGTTGAATCGCTCAACGGCGACGTCGAACGCCGCCTTTGCGTTCGCCAGTGTCTCATCGCTCACCGGACACTTCTCTATCTTCGGCTGCAAGTCCTCTTCGTCCGGCTCTTCGACGTCGTCAAAGACCACCGCCGCTCGAAACGCGCACCACGGCCCGTGCAGCGGATGAATCGACTGATGCGTGTTCTCATCCAACCACGCGCAGTTTGCGACGTGCGCCAAGCGTTGAATGGCGATCACCTTTCCTTCCTCGACGTCCGACGCCCAAAAAATTCGCACTCTACTCGACAAATCCTCCCCCGAACGTCGCTTAAATCCGCGCGCCACCTCAATCGCGTCCGCCGCGGCGTCGCGAACGACGCGTTCGCAATATTCATCCAGCGTCATCGTCCCATCCCTCGCCAACGCGTCCGCGAACGCCGGCCACAGCGCTTTCGAATTTCCAATCAACGCGACCAACGGCGACGTCGCGCGTCCGTCTTCCCTCGCGCCGATCCTCGCCGTCTCCGGCGCCGCCGCGTCGTAATCCGCCGCCGAGCACGCCGCGACGACGTCCAAACCTCTCGCCGCGCACGCGCGCGCCAGCGTCTCCACCACCTCCACCGCGTCGATGTTTTCCATCGCTTCGCGCTCGCGCGTCTCCAGCCGCGCGCGCGCGAGCGTCAGCGCGCCGGCGCCCGCGCCCGCGGCGGCGACCGCGCGCACCGTCCCGCGTCCGCGCGTCGCGAACCACGCGCGCGCCGCGCGATGCCGCGCGACGTGCCGATCGCGCCAACGCCTCGACGCGCGACATCGCGACGCCGCGGCGCGCCGTCGCGACGCGCTGCCGATCGTCGAGCGCGGCGCGCGCGCGACGTCGATCGACGCGGCGCGCGAACGCGCGATGGCGCTCGAACGACGCGCGGGCGCGCGCGCGGCGCGTCGGAAATCATCGAAGGCGCGATTGGACGACGGCGAAGCGTCGGCGCCGAGACGACGCGCGCGAGGGGGCGATCGAGGGTCGGCGCGAACGATCGCGACGATCGTCGCGATCGCGCTCTGCGGCGTCGTCGCGGGAACGGCGCGGGCGGCGCGACCGATGACGGGGGGGGGGGGCGAGACGCCGAGGAGGACGCGCGCGGAGCGCGCGCTCGAGGCGTGGGAGACGAAGACGGCGCTTGAACGCGCGCTGCGACACCCGCAGAATGATTTGGAGGTGGACGGTGCGTGTGGGATGGTGCTGAAGAAGCAGTGCTCGCACGTGCGACAGGCGAGGGACCTGGCGGCGGAGGCGTGGCGAAGGGTGCGGTACGAGGAGGAGTTGGCGGCGAAGGCGGCGCGGCGAAGGGAGAAGAAACGAACGATGACGGGCGCGGAGGCGAAGGAAGCGAGCGTTGACGCTGCGGCGGCGTCTATGGAGTCGATCGGGTCCGTGGGTGGGACGAGATCGCTCTTGGCGCGACGCGGCGGCTCGCGCGCGAGCCCGAGCCGAGGCTCCAGAGGATCGCTGAGCGACAGAATGAACAGAGGGCGCGCAGAGCGCGAGTCAAAAGAAGAAGCGAAACGAGAGAAAGAGGAAGCAGAAGCGCAAGCGAAACAAGAAGTCATAGAGAGGGCTGAACAAATGAAGTTTGATGCGCTGAAAAGCTTTCCCAAAGGCACGCTCGCGAACGATCCGGAGAAGCTCGAGAACGACATCGCCGCGGTGGAGGCAAAGCTGAAAGAAGAGCCTGACAATGTCATGTATCAAAAACGCTTGCAAAAGCTGAACGGTGATAAAAAAAGGATGATCAACGCGGCGGGGGATTTGGGCTTCAGAGGTGGCGCCTTGGAAGCAGGCGAACAGAAGGAAGATCACTGGTTCATGAACGACGATCGTGGCGGACGCACGAGCTACCGTAATCGAAACGGTCGACGACACCGCGCGCCGCAACAAAACGCGAAGGATATGTACGACCACCTCATGAAAAAGATTCCAGTAATTTCGAGAAGTTATTTTGATTGCGTCGAATACGTCATCAAGTCTGAAGAGAAGGTTGCGCTGGAAACATTCATGGAGTTCGGAAAACCGGGCGGGCGCAAGAGCATCATAACGAAGGAGTGTCATCAAGAGTATAAGGCTGCGCAAGCTCGAGTGTATGAGTTCTGGCACGCGGAAGAAAAAGTCAAGGACGTGTGCGAGGCGGATATCAAAGAAAATTGCGGAGGAGTGCAGAGTGGATACGGATTGATCACGTCCTGTCTCTGGGACGTCAAGAGCATGCCGTCCGCATCGTTGGCGAAACCGTGCGAAGAATCCCTCAACATACTTCATGTGCCACTGCCGTCTGCACAACCCATCAAGGCGATGAAGAGGAAACAGACCGAGGAAGAGACACACGTCGAAGAAGAAAAGGTGCACGTCGAAGCAAAAAAGGTGCACGTCGAGGAGGAGCGCCCGCACGCTGCAGAAGTGGCGCGTGAGGAAGCGAAGCGAGACGGGGCTAAAGTGATCGTTAAGCCGCAACTCACGCGATCAAATCGACCCACTTCTCAAAAATCTGGCGAAGAACCCGAAAAGGTCGACCAGGACGTCAAACTGAAGCTTCGCGAAGCGGAAGCCAAGATTCAACTCGCTGAGGACGCTGCGGCGCACTCCGCGCAGCAGTCTCGTAATCTCGTCATCGTCATGCTTCTCGCGTGCGCACTGTACGCCGCGAGCCGGAAAACTGTACGCAAGAAATTTTCCAACGCTATTCGTAAATTGCGCCGCGATTCGAAAGGCGAACACCTCGGCTAAGTTGTAGAGTTGTTACACGTTGTACTGTAATACAAGAAACCACGGCTCGCTATTTTTCTCATAGGTCCATCTCGTCAAAGACCATCGAGTCATCGTTACCGAATGATTCTCGGTACGATCCATCGTAGGAATTGTACCCCGTTCCGCCTGTTTGGTCATTCGACTCGTCCAAGTCGAGTTCGTCGTCGGAGTCTAAGTCTAACATCGTCTTTGAAGTCGCGTGCATCGTGAAGTAGAGAATTCTCTTCAGCTTTTTGTTGTAGAAGAAGTAATTGAACGACCACAGATTACCGTCGTCTGTGAACGGATCACCCTCGGCCACGGCTTTGTAAGAATACACGTCGCAATCAAACACTTCGATCGCGGCATCGATCGTCTTCCACAAAACCTCGAGAAAAGGCTCCTCGTTCCCGTACCGCGCCGCCCAAACTTTACTACTCTCCATGAGCAACGTATCTATGTCCGTCTTCACGTCGCTCAGCGTCCCTTCCTTGGTGAAATGCTCCGCGCGCAAACTACTGAAGTCGTAATCCGGATAGATGTGATTCAGAGTCAGTATAAGATAAATTAACGTCTTCCGACTGTTTTGATCCGTCAACGGCCCCACCGGCGACGTGCTCAGGTTCGTCGGCGAGCAGCTCGACACAATCTCCGTCACCACCTCCGCATCGAGCGAGCGCGACAATTTCTTATCAGTGCCCGCTAATTTACCTGCATCACATCACCGTCCATTCGCGTTTCCATCGTCAGTCATCCCGTCCCGCGCCGTCGCGTCGTCCCGTTCGCCCCCTCGCGCTCGCGCGTCCCCTCGCCTCGCCTCGCTTCGCGCACGCACAGCTGTAACTCTCCACCTGTCCGCTCACGACGTAGTCTCCGACGTTCACGTTCGTCAGGAACGCGTTCAACGCCGCCACGTCCGGCTCGACGAGCAATTTCATCCGCGGAGAATGGAACGAAGGCGTTTGGATAACTCGAACGACGACGCGTTCGCGACTTTGGCGTCGCGCGCGCGCGTGACGCCGCTTCGAACGACCGGGCGCTTCGCCGCGGTGACGGTTTCGCTCGTTTCGCGACGGACGACGCCGACGAGAGGCGGCGCGCGCGCGAGTGACGACGGTCGGGTGGGTTGGATAACGACCACCAACGGCACCGGTCGCTCGGCCACCGGGTCGCGCGGGCGCGGGACGGAGCGGTGCGATGTGATGCGACGCGTGTTACAAGGAGGTCAGCGACGACCTCGGTTGGAAGGCTTAGTCTTAGTGTCGTCCGTGGTGAACCGCGCGGCGCCGCGACGACCGCGGTTGGAAGGTTTGGAATCGCGCACGGTGCTCGGCTTGGCGCGAGAACGGCCTCCGGTGCGCCTGTCGCGAGCGTCGGCGATGGATTTTTTCTTGCGAGCTTCGCTCACGGCGCGTGAGCTCGTGGCGTTGTCGATCGGCAGACCGAGCTTGACGGCGTTGTCGATCTCGCTCGCGAGAACGCGGTCCTTTTTGGCGACGAGGTTGGTGACTTTACCGCCGGCGCCCGCGCGAGCGGTGCGACCGGAGCGGTGAATGTAGTCGAGCGAGTTCATGGGGAAGTCAAAGTTCACCACGTGATCGACCTTGACGCGACCAAAATCCAAACCTCTAGCGGCGAGGTCGGTGCACACCATGGTGAGGTTTTCGTCGGCGTCGGCGTCGATGAATTCGCGCATGGCGTCGGCGCGAGCGTCGCTCGTCATGTCGCCGTGGTACTGCACGGTGCGAATATCTGCCTCGAACATGGTGCGCTCGACCGCGATGCACGAGGGAAGCGTGTTGCAAAAGATCATCAGCTTTTTCCCCTGTTTGTGCTCGGGCGCGACGATTTGCTCGAGCACCGTCATCTTGTCCACGTCGCCCGGACAGTCGACGAAGCGGTGCTTGAGCCCTGGCGCGGAGCGATGCAATGAATCCGTCTTAATGTACTGCAAAGCCGGAAGCTCCTCGTCCACGAGCTTCTTTAGTCGATCCGGCATGGTGGCCGAGACGAGGACGCACGTCTTTCCCTCTGGACGCGCCTTGAGTGGTCGTAACAACCGCTTTACCTCGTCGCCAAATCCGGCTTCAAAGAGCGTGTCCGCCTCGTCCAACACCATCGCGTCCACGCTCCCCAAGAATAAGTTCCCCTGATCGACGTGCTTGATCAATCGACCCGGAGTCCCGATCACGACATCGATCGCGGAGTCTAACCGCTCCTTTTGCGTCCCTAAACGTCTACCTCCGACGACTAAATACGAACTAAATTTCGCCACGTGACTCAACGCCTTCGCCACCTCCGCGACTTGTTCCGCCAGCTCTCGCGTCGGGCACGCCACGACCACTTTCGGTCTCTTCGGTTTCGCCAACCGATCCCCCGCCGCGATCTCCGCCGCCTTCATGCGTTGAATCACCGGCAACAAGTACGCCAACGTCTTCCCGCTCCCCGTGTGCGACGCGACGAACGCGTTCCCCGCCCCTCGACCGATGACATCGATCGCCTTCGTCTGTATCTCCGTAGGTTCCACGATGTTCATGTTCTCCAGCGCCCGTCGCAGGCTCTCGTCCGTCAATCCCGCGTCCTCGAACGTCCCTCGCGTCGTCGTCGCCGTCCCTCGCGCCGTCCCTCGCGCCTCCCCGCGCCGCGTCCCGACCGTCGTCGCGCTCGCGCCCGCGTCCGCGCGCGTCCACGCCACCGCGCCGCGCGTCCACGTCCGCGCGCGTCCGCGCGTCGCCGTTCGCGCCGTCGCCGTCGCCGTCGCCGTCGCCGTCGCCGTCGGTCGCGCCGCCGCCGCCGCCGCGCGCATTCGTCGCGTCGCGCCGCACGCGCGACGCGCGAGCGCGAGCATGCGCGGTCGCGCGAGCGATGCGCGCGTCGTCGTCGTCGTCGTCGTCGTCGTCGTCGTCGTCGTCGCGGCGCGCGCGCGAGTGGCGCCACTCCGCGGCGCCGAAGATTGGATTCGTTTCGTCATGACGGCGCGCGCGCGCGACGGTGACCTGGACACCGCGCGCGCGCGGTCGACGCGCGACGACGATGACGACGACGATCGCGCGCGACGCGCGGGGTCGTGCTCGGTCGCGGGACGCGCGCGAGGTCGAGACGAACGCTCGCGGGAGGCGGACGACGACGATTCGAACGCGCGGACGACGCGGCGACGACGCGATGACTCGCGCGATCGCGACGCGCGAGACGGCGCTCGCGACGACGCGCGCGCGGGCGCGGGCGCGCGGGCGGCGCTCGCGAGACCGGGCGATGGAGGGACGTACGGCGGCGTCGGCGCGGCGGCGGCGGAGGACGCGCCGAAGGTTCCGAAGGAGGAAGCGAACTTTGCGCTGAGCGGATTGCTCGCCGCGGAGGCGAACTCGGTGCGAGGGGTGGCGCTGAAACATAGCGAGCCGCTGGGGGAGGCAAAACCGCCGAGCGCGGCGTGGCGGTTGTATTGCTTCAAGGGGGACGTCGAGTGCGAGCCGCCGTACAAGTTGTCCGGTTCGAAGACGAGTTATCTGATTGGACGCGATCGAGCGGTGGTGGATATTCCGAGCGACCACCCGAGCTGTTCGAAGCAGCACTGCGTGATTCAGTTTCGAGATTTAGACGACGGGCGCGGGAGCGAACCGTACGCGTACGATTTGGGAAGCGCGAACGGGACGCGCGTGAACAAGCGCGCGATCGAAGCCAAAGCGTACGTGCGGTTAAAGTCCAAGGACGTCATCAAGTTTGCTCACAGCTCGAGAGATTACGTATTACTGCGTGAAGACGTCGTGGAATCTTGAGACCGCGCCGCGCGCGCGCGCGCGCTCGTAGTATTAGTCGAGCGTCGCGTCCGCCGGAAACGAAACGTAATTCATCCTTCGTCCTCCTCCTCCGCGTCGTCGCGATACGCCTCGTCCTCACCCTCGCGCGCCTCCTCGTCTTCTCCGACGTACGCCTCGTCGTCTTCCTCGTCGACGTATTCTTCGTCCTCCTCCTCCTCCTCCTCCTCCTCCTCCTCCGCGAACGCCTCGCCGTCTTCGTCCTCGTAGTAATAATACGCCTCCGTCTCCTCGTCGTACCACACCGCGCGCCCGTCTTCGTCCACCAGCGTCTCCTCCTCCTCCTCCTCCTCGTCCTCGTCCTCGTCCGAGGACCGGTCGAACAGCGCGAGCGCGCCGAACGTCGTCAGCGCGTTCACGAACTCTCGTCGACGAAACCCAAACGTCGCCTTCGCGCGCGGCGTCGCGCGCGTCGCGCGCGTCGCGCGCGTCGACGCGCGCGCCTTCGCCTCGGCGCGCGTCCGAGCGCGCGCGGGCGTCGCGCGCGCGCGCGCGACGACGAACATGCCGCGCGTCCGCGTCTGACGCGTCGGCTAACGAACTCTCTCTCGCGCGCGCGGCACTGCGCCGCGATCGCGTCGCGCGCGCTCGAGCGCGGACGACGCGATGCGCGCGAACGCCGCGCGCGCGACGCGCGACGCGACGGCGCGCGACGACGGCTGGCACGACGTCTGCGGCGTCGAAGAGGTGTCCCGGTCGAACGCGCGGCGCGCGGTGTGCGTCGCGGGACGACACCTCGCGCTCGTGCGCGCGCCGGCGCCGAGCGCGCGCTTGCACGCGATCGACGCGACGTGCTATCACATGGGCGGACCGCTGCTGTGGGCGGAGATCGAGGAGGTGCCGGGGCGAGGGGCGTGCGCGGTGTGCCCGTGGCACCGGTATCACGTCGCGCTGACGACGGGCGAACGCGTGTACAGAGATTTGAACGGTGAATACGTCGGGATCGCGCGAAAACAGCGCGTGCACGAAGTGAGGGAAGATGATGCGTCGGGACGGGTGTTGGTGCGGCTGAGTCGAGACGAGGAGGCGTGGGAGAGCGATCGGTACGCGATGAAGGCGCCGCCGCCGGCGTCGGCGGGGACGGGCGCGGGACCGAGGTCTGGGCACGTGTTCGCGGCAGGACGAGGACGCGGAGGGATTATAGGAGGTGGGTTCGATCGAGGAGAGTGCGGACCGGGGGCGAGGACGAGCGGCGTGCGGTCGATGGTGGCGCAGACGATGCGCGGCGGCGACGGCGTCGCGCCGTGGGCGATGACGGGGAGCGGCGGCGATTCGTCGTTGGGCGCGTTCGGTGCGAGCGCGATGAGCGTGCGACGTGTTCGTAAAAAGGTGACGTTCAGCGGGGAAGGCGACGGCGCGAGCGAAGACGATGGCGATGGAATCGAAGAAAGTTAAGGCGGCTGACGTTTGCGTCGGCGAGGTCGCCTCGAATGTAACGGTTCGCCATCTCGAGCGGGTCTCGTCGTGACATGCTCGCGCGCGCAGATGAAGAAATGTCATCGGGGTTATGTCTCGGTACGGATAATTGTAGGCGCCCTCGGCGCGCTCGTCTTGCCTATACGGAGCAGCTTGGCGCAAACTTGTCGCGAGTGCGACGACTCGACGCGACCTTGCGCGAGGTGCAGCATAGATGTCGCGTACGCCACGGAGCTCTCGGCAGAGAGCGACGACGATGATTTAAATCTATTCACCGGTACGTTTACAATGACGAGTGTTCATCCAGAGGCACTGGCGAGCTGGCAAGTCACTTGGATCTTTCCGAACGGGCAGGGCGTGCACGAAGGCAGAGTCGAGGACGCGTTGCTCATCAATCCAGGCGGGCCTTCAGGGCAGCCAGCACGCGTCGTAAATCAACTTGGCATCCCTCGAAGACAATTTTCATTCACTGGCTACGTCACAAATGGCGACATTCCCTCGAACATCCTTCGAGTCGCCGTGAACGGTGTCTGGTGCAACTCGCCGGTCTTTATGGAGAACTCCGCCGTGAGCTTCATCGATGACGGAACGTGTGCTCGGAGAGAGTACCAGTTCTGCTGTGGACGAGTAGTCCCATCGCCTCCACCGTTTCCTCCACCAGCGCCACCGGCGCCGCCAAAACCACCGACAGTCGTCGCGCAGGGTGGACCAACAGTCGTCGCGCAGGGTGGCGTCATCGCACAAGCGGCGGCGGGCGGCACGGCGTGGTTAAGAAACGGAAGCACGATGAGCGCGCTTCTCGTCGCTTGTCTGGTCGTCTTAGTATTCATGATTGAAATTATCCGTCAGTTGATATCGTGCATGTTTGGTAAAGACGACGATGTGCCGCTCGCAAACGTCGACGTCGATGAAATCATCGCGCCGGCGAAGCGTAAAAATACACTCATGTTACCGGGTCAATGCTTCAGAACAAAAGATTACGATTTGGAGGGCGTGGTCGCTCGCGCTGGTGATGATACGGCTCGCATAAACACTGGCTCACATCCATCGCGTCGAGGCGCAAAGAAAACTACCAACGGTGATTTATTCGAAGCGTCGCTCGCGACGTACGCGGAGAGCGCAAAGGATGCGAATACGGTTTCCGACGACGACGACGACGTCGTTGAAATTCATCTCAGCAACATCAAACTCGGAAGACTAATTGGTCAGGGCGCTTACGGTGCGGTGTACGTGGGAAAGTGGAACAAACGCGTCGTCGCGGTGAAAAAGTTACACGGTGTCCCACCCGGTGCTGGAAAGAGCGATTTGAAGACGTTCGTGAGAGAAGTCGCCGTGTTGAGCGCGGTGCGACATCCAAAAATCGTGCGCATGTTTGGAGCGTGTCTCAAGCTGCCGCATCTTTGTATAGTCGAGGAAATGATGGACGGAGGAAGCTTGCACGCGCTTCTTCACCAAGACAAGCAGTACGACGTGAGTCTAGACGACGTCGTGAGGATAGCGCTCGACGTAGCGCAGGCGATGGCGTATTTGCACTCCAGATGCATCGTTCACCGAGACTTGAAATCGCACAACGTGCTTCTCAACGGCCGTGGCGCCAAAGTTGCGGATTTCGGCATCGCGCGCGCGCTTGAGCGGACGTTGCTCAGCGCCGGCGGTTCGGCGACGAGCGCCGGCGGCGCGTCCGCCGGAACCGCCGGAACGCCCGCGTACATGGCTCCAGAGCTTTTTCACGGCGACGCCGACGCGGTGACGACCAAATGCGACGTCTTCTCCTTCTCCGTCCTTCTGTGGGAATCACTCGCGCGGTCGATCCCCTGGGAGTGGTTCGCGAACCACATGCAAATCATCTTCGCCGTCGCCATCCAATCGCAGCGTCTACCGCTGGACGCGCCGCCGTTCGCGCGCGACGACGTCGTCGTCCGCGCGTTGGTCGACGACGTCATCGTGCCCGCTTGGCAAACCGCCCCCGACGCTCGACCGGATTTCACCGAGCTCATCGTCGTCTTAAACCGAGCCCTGCGCGAGCTGCTAGCCGAAAGTCGCGTCGCCGTAGATTCGCGCTAGAGCCCTGCAAGCGACGCGCAACCAAAACCGAACCGAACCATCACATCGCGCCGTCGCGCGCGCGATGCCGTCGCGCCCGCGCCGCGCACGCCGCGCGCGGCGATGGTGCGTCGTCGCGCTCGCCGCGGCGTGCGCGTGCGCGCTCGTCGTCGCGCGCGCGCGCGTCGTCGACGCGAGCGCGTCGTCGAACGTCGAGCGCGCGCGCGCGCGCCTGCGCGAGGCGCGCGAGGCGGCGGCGGCGCGCGGGGACGTCGAGGCGGCGCGCGAAGGCGACGATGACGACGAGGAGGACGACGAGGAAGAACCGGGATTTCGCTCGGACGACGACGGCGAGGACGAGGACGAAGGCGGATTCGTCGGGACGTACGACGCGTGCGATACGTGCGAGGCGTGCGCGCTCGGCGACGCGCCAGACGGCGTGGCGTTGAACGCGCCGACGAAGAAGACGAAGCGGAAAGTGCACTGTAAGACGTGTTACGGATGTAACGTGTTGATCGGGCGCATGGAACAACGGGCGACGTTTAGGGATGACGCGGTCGACGTACTGCACGGCGCGAGCGGCGCGCCGGTGTGGAAAGGGAAAATCATGGATGGCGATTTCTTCGGCGGCGGCGGCGACGGCGAGAACGGTGAGGTGCTCGATGTGTTCGTCAAGGCGTGGTGTGGGGTGAGAGGCGATTACAAGCGACTCATATGGACGAAAGATACGGTGAGCGAAACGTGCAGCGACAGGGTGACGAGTCATCCGACGTTTACGAAGGGGCCGTTTTGTTCAGCGGAGCGCGGCATGGCTAAGAGGACGTTTTGTAACGGAGCGTTTCTGGGCGCCCTGGATAAGATATCACACGAAGCGGGGTTGAGCGATGTGATTCCACGCGCTAAGTATATGCGGGCCAAAACTTTCGCACCCTGGGATGAGGGGAAGGAGACGTCGTCGGGTGTGAAGCAAGACATGGACGTCATGGTCTTTGGCGCGGCGCCAGGCGTCGGATTTGAATCTCTTGGTCCAAGGATAACGCCAACGCTGTTGGAGTTACTTCGCAAAATAGACCCAGATAGGATACTCAAATTGGCACTTTTTGATTTGCTGACCTCACAAGGCGATAGGCACGGTCAGAACATATTCATCACGGAGGATGGTCTAATTCACGGCATCGATAACGAGAGCTCGATGCGTAACCAATTGAATTCGATGCTTATTCCTGGAGGCCAAAAGTTCGAAACCTACCGGGTTGGCTTCATACATACGGTCTGTTCGTTGCGGAACAACTGTGATACCGCGCGGCCCTCCCCTTCAACTCTCGGTGCGATGCTCGATTATCGATGCTACGTCGACGGAGGGTCGATCGGTAAAAAGTATCCAAAGCAGTTTGAAGAATTCTTGCGAAAAGTGGACGCAATGGAAGAAGAAGAAGTGTACGAGTACTTTGGTATGGCTACTCCCGAGTTTGCCACGAAATTCAAGGCGCGCGTGCACGACTTGTTGGACCTCGGATTCGAGCGCACGGCGAAAAAATTGTACGCCGGCATGCTCCCAGGCGATGGACGTTTTGGAAACTTTCAATACGTCATTCAACCCCCGTGCTGCGGTCCGTCGATGTGTAAGCTGGACATCATCGGTTTCTCTCAGGAAGAATCACAGTCGTGCATTCACTCGTGCGACGTACCAATCGATCCAGATTTTGTCGGAGCGAACACCCCCAACGCTTCGAACGCGTCCGCAGCGGCGAACGTCGGCGGCATAGATCCCACCCCGAGCGCCGAGCTCACGTCTTCACCACCACCATCGCTGTCGACCGCGTCCCGCGACGACGCCATCGCTGCGCTCAAATCCAAAATCGACGACCTCACGAAGACGCTCGAAAAGCTTCGACAAGTCGACGACACGATCGAAAAATCGTAGCGCGCTAACACAATTCCCGATTTCCCTCCGCGCGCGACGATCGCGTCCGCGCGCCGACGACGTTCGCCGACGAACGACGATGGACGCGCGACCTCGAGCGGCGACGCTCGCTCGAGGGACCAACCCTCGCGCGCGACGTCGTCAGTTCGTCGCGCGCGGTGCGATGCGCGCGATTTCGCCGCACCGCGCGACGACAACGTCGGCATCCGCACCGTCGACGCGTCGTCGCGCGCCGCGGGTCGCGCGCGCGTCGGCGCGCTCGCGCGTCGGCGC